>Ga0207972_100009_pt1 | contig 282641 bp, 255 predicted proteins | sample LakWasMe75_LOW10_2_FD_183903 | JGI IMG/M metagenome (GOLD analysis project Ga0207972, IMG submission 183903) | Freshwater sediment methanotrophic microbial communities from Lake Washington under simulated oxygen tension - Sediment Metagenome... | ecosystem: Environmental > Aquatic > Freshwater...
GCGAACAAGGCCGGGGCTTTGCCGTGGTGGCCGGAGAAGTGCGCAACCTGGCAGGACGCAGCGCAGAAGCCGCCAAAGAAATCAAAGCCCTCATCACCGCCAGCGTGGAACGCGTGGAACAAGGCACCGCCCTGGTGGACAAGGCAGGAGCCACCATGACCGAAGTCGTCAGCGCCATCCGGCGGGTGACCGACATCATGGGAGAAATCAGCGCCGCCAGCAGCGAACAAAGCGCAGGTGTAGGCCAAGTGGGAGAAGCCGTCACGCAAATGGACCAGGCCACCCAGCAAAACGCCGCCCTGGTGGAAGAAATGGCCGCGGCCGCCAGCGCGCTGAACGCCCAGGCCGGCGAACTCGTCAATGCTGTGGCCGTGTTCAAGCTCGACGCCAGCAGCACGAACAGCAGCTACAGCCAGAGCCGCAGCACAGCAGCCCCCGCCCGCGCTCCCATGGCAGCGCCCAGCTACAAGGCCCCGGCCCGCAGCACCAGCCTGGGCAGCAGCGCCAAGAGCGGCAGCAAACCCGCCGCCAGCCTGGCAGCGCCCAAGGCCAGCAGCGCGGCGGCTGCAGCCCCTGCAGCAGCCGCCAAACCTGCCGCGCCCAGCCCGGCCCCGGCGCCCAAGGCAGGGGGAAGCGACGACGACTGGGAGAGCTTCTGACGAGGGCCAGACAGGCCTCGGTATGAAGAGTTCAGGTCAAAACGGCCGCAAGCGCAGGTAGATCATGCGCTGATAGCTATCAAAACAGAAGTAAAGAAGCACGCAGAGGGGGCGCCTTCTGCGTGCTTTTTGCTGGGTGATGTGGTGGCGCGTGGTTCGTGGTTTCGAAGGCAAGTGGGGCCGAGAGAGTTGCCTGCTGCAGTGTGGGGAGCAACGGGCCGATGTCGGCGGCGGTGTTCCAGCGCTTGGGTGCAACTTGTACGCAAACGTAACGGAAAGCGCTATGCTGAGCGGGACCGCCGCGGCGCGCGGTCTTTCGGTGAGTGGGCAGCGTTTCTTTTTTGCGCCGTTCTCCCCAGGAGCTCCGCAATGGACCTTGGTTTCACCGCTTCGCGCTCGCGCACGAAGCACCCTCCGGTAGCCGAGGCGACCCGCCGGGCTTCGGCCCGATGGTCTGTGGCGCCTACTACGGCGCCCCCACGACAGCCGCCGCCCACCGCGCTTGCCGCTCCCCGCATGTCTTCTCCCCACCAGTGGCGCGCAGCCAGTCGGGCGCAGCCTTTTGCATTGTTTCCATCAGGAGTGCCGTCATGAACCAGTTCAAGATTTCCACCCGCCTGGCAGGTTTGCTTGCGGTCCTGTGTCTGCTGGTGCTGCTGGTGGGCGCGGCGGGGTTGTATGGCATGGGCAACTCTAATGCGGGGCTCAAGTCGGTGTATGACGACCGGGTGGTGCCGCTCAAGCAGATCAAGGTGGTGGCGGACATGTATGCCGTGAACGTGGTGGACACGGCCCACAAGGTGCGCGACGGTGCGCTGACACCTGCGCAGGGCCTGCAGTCGGTGGCCGACGCGCGCAAGGCCATCGATGCCAACTGGAAGGCCTACCTGGCCACGCAGCTGGTGCCGGAGGAGACCCAGCTGGTGGAGCGCTTCAAGCCACTGCAGGCCAAGGCCGATGCGGCGACCGACGTGTTGGCGGGGCACTTCAGGTCGGGTGACGTGGCGGCCCTGACTGCATTTGCGGCCAAGGAGATGTACCCCGCCATTGATCCGCTGCAAGAGGTGCTGGGCCAGCTGATGCAGGTGCAGCTGGACCGCGCCAAGGCCGAATACGACAGCGCCGCTGCCAGCTACCAGACCATCCGCGCGCTGGCCATCGCGGCGGTGGTGGCGGGGATTGCGCTGGCGGTGTTGATGGGTGGCGCCATGATCCGGCAGATTTCGCGCGCTCTGGGCGACGCGGTGCAGATCACCAATGCGGTGGCGCAGGGTGACCTGACCGTGGCCATCCACGCGCGGGGCAAGGACGAGATTGCCCAGTTGCTCGGCGGCCTCACCGCCATGCGCGACAACCTGGCGCAGGTGGTGGCCGGCGTGCGCGGCAATGCCCAGGGCGTGGCGTCGGCCAGCGCCGAGATTGCATCGGGCAACAACGACTTGTCCATCCGTACCGAGGAGCAGGCCAGCGCGCTGCAGGAGACGGCCGCATCGATGGAGGAGCTGAGCTCCACCGTCAAGCAGAACGCTGACAACGCACGCCAGGCCAACCAGCTGGCAATGAGCGCATCCACCGTGGCGGGGCAGGGCGGCGACGTGGTGGCCGAGGTGGTGACCACCATGAAGGGCATCAACGACAGCAGCAAGAAAATCGCGGACATCATCAGCGTGATCGACGGCATTGCCTTCCAGACCAACATCCTCGCGCTGAACGCCGCGGTGGAGGCCGCCCGCGCGGGCGAGCAGGGCCGGGGCTTTGCGGTGGTTGCCGGTGAGGTGCGCAATCTGGCCCAGCGCAGCGCCGAGGCTGCCAAGGAAATCAAGTCGCTCATCACCGCCAGCGTGGAGCGGGTGGAGCAGGGCTCGCAATTGGTGGACAAGGCGGGCACCACCATGACCGAGGTGGTGGGCGCCATTCGCCGTGTGACGGACATCATGGGCGAGATCAGTGCCGCCAGCAGCGAGCAGAGCACAGGCGTGTCGCAGGTGGGTGAGGCGGTGACGCAGATGGACCAGGTCACCCAGCAGAACGCCGCGTTGGTAGAGGAAATGGCCGCCGCCGCCAGCAGCCTGAGCCATCAGGCCCAAGCCTTGGTGGGCGCGGTGGCGGTGTTCAAGCTGTCGACCGAACAGGCGCGGGCACCACAGCCGGGCGGCGCTGCGATCTCTGTGCCGCACCCCGCGCCCGCTGCGGACCCGCGCAAGGCGACCGGCGGCAATGCGGCGGGCAAGGTGACCCTTGCCCTGCGCTCAGCATCTGCGCCTGCCTCCAAGAAGGTGCCCACGGGCGGCGCCACCCCCTCTACTGCCAGCAGGGCAGCGGGCACTGCACCCCAAGCGGCCCCGCAGGCAGTGGCCGCAGGCGCCGAGGACGACTGGGAGAGCTTTTGACAGGTAGGCAGGCCATTCGGGCACTGTTTGTGGGCTTTGTGCACCGTTTTGGGGCGTAGACTCCCTCCACCCCGCTAGTCGCTGGGGGCTGCTGCCATAGCGCCCCCGAAGCTGGCGCCCCCAATTCAGAGGTGCTCCGGCCGTAGCAAGGCACGCCCGCGCGGCCCTGCTTGTTTTTTTGACGCACCTTGGCTGGCTGGTGGTTCTTTGCGATCAAAATTGATACTATCATTTTTATCATAAATATGATAGTATGCATACATTCCAGCTGCTGATTCCCTGGCTGACTCAGCACCGGTGCCCTGTCTCTGCATCGGCACACCAAGGGCTGGCAAAAGTCCATAAGAACCACGAAAGATCCCCATGAGCAATCTGAAAATCGGAGCGCGCCTGAGCCTGGCCTTTGGCCTTGTCCTGTTGATCACGGCCGCCATCGCTGCCACCGGCGTCTGGCGGCTCGCCGTTCTCAAAGAGGCCAGCGTGCACATTTCCACCGTCGAGATGGAACGCAACGCCTTGGCGCAGGAGTGGAAGGCGGCCATCGACCTGAACTGGGTGCGTGCGTCCGCGTCGCTCAAGGCCACGGATGCGGGCTACATCCAGTCGCTCACGGCCGACATGGCCGCCACGTCCCAACGCGCCAACGCGGCGCAGAAGAAGCTGGAGGCGCTGGTGGACGACGCCACCGAAAGGAGCCTGATGGAGCGTGTGGCGGTTGCGCGCGTGGCCTATGTGGACGCGCGTGCCAAGCTGCTGGAGCGCAAGAAGGCTGGCGAAGACGTGTTTGCCCTGGTGGACAGCGACCTCAAGCCCCTGGCAGCCACCTACTTGCAGTCACTGGCCGATGTGGCGGACAACACGCACAAGCAGCTGGATGATTTTGAAGGCAGCATCATCCAGGCGGCGGGCACCAGCCAGTGGGTGCTGGCGCTGGGCGCAGTGGTGTCGGTGGTGCTGGGGGCGTTGTTTGCGCTGTGGACCACGCGCTCCATCGTGGGGCCCGTGCAGCGTGCCGTGCAGGCGGCCGACGAAATCAGCCATGGCAACCTGTCGGTTCAGATTCGCGACGTGGGCAATGGCCGCAATGAAATGGCCCAGTTGCTGCGCTCGCTGGACGACATGCAGCAAAACCTGTCGCGCATCGTGGGGCATGTGCGCTCTGGCTCCGAGAACGTGGCCACGGCGTCGTCCGAGATCGCCCAGGGCAACAACGACCTGAGCGCACGCACCGAGCAGCAGGCCAGCGCCCTGCAGGAGACGGCGGCATCCATGGAGCAGCTCAATTCGACCGTGCGCCAGAACGCCGACAACGCCCGGCAGGCCAACCAGCTCGCGCAGAGCGCGTCATCGGTGGCCGTGCAGGGCGGCGACGTGGTGAGCCAGGTGGTGGACACCATGAAGGGCATCCACGACAGCAGCAGCAAGATCGCCGACATCATCGGCGTGATCGATGGCATTGCCTTCCAGACCAACATCCTGGCGCTCAACGCGGCCGTCGAGGCGGCGCGTGCGGGCGAGCAGGGCCGGGGCTTTGCGGTGGTGGCCTCCGAAGTGCGCAGCCTGGCGGGCCGCTCGGCCGACGCGGCCAAGCAGATCAAGACCCTGATCGACGATAGCGTGGAACGCGTGGCCGCAGGTACCACGCTGGTCGATCAGGCGGGTGCCACGATGACCGAGGTGGTGGGCTCCATCAAACGTGTGACGGACTTGATGGGTGAAATCAGCGCCGCCAGCGCCGAACAAAGCCAGGGCGTGACCCAGGTGGGCGAGGCGGTGACGCAGATGGACCAGGTCACCCAGCAAAACGCGGCGCTGGTAGAAGAAATGGCCGCAGCGGCCAGCAGCCTCAACAACCAGGCGCAGGATCTGGTGAGTACCGTGGCGTTCTTCAAGCTATCGCCGGGGCAGGCGGTGCGGGCAGTGCAGGCGGTGCAGCCGCCCGCATCCGCGTACGTGCCCAAGCCCGCAGGCGCGTCCCCTGCCTTGGCAGGTTCCCGTCGAGCAGCCCCTGCGGCCCTGCCCAAGGTGGTGCCCCCCCGTACGGCCGCCAAGCCTGCGCCGGTGCTGTCGGCAACGGCTGCTGCTGGCACGGGTGGCGGCAATGATGCCGATTGGGAGAGCTTTTGACGGTGGCTCACCGCCTGACCGCCCCCGGGGAGGAGTGGGTCCTGCGGTCGCTGCGCGGGCGGTCAGACCTTGCACAGATGTCGCAAGCGAGCCCAGCCTGGTCAGAGTAAGTCAGGCGGCCTTGAAGGGGCTTCGCGCCTGTAGATCGCCGAGGTAGCTTTCCACCCCGGCGCCTTCGCGGTCCAGAAAGCGCTGTACCGCCTCGGCAAACGCCGGGTGCGCCAGCCAGTGCGCGCTGGTGGCCTGTACGGGCAGCAGCGCGCGGGCCATCTTGTGCTCGCCCTGGGCGCCCCCTTCAAACCGCACAGCACCGTGGGCGATGCACCACTGCAGCGGCTGGTAGTAACAGGCCTCGAAATGCAGGCAGTCCACCCGCTCCAGAGCTCCCCAGTAGCGGCCGTAGGCTACCAGCTCGGAGCCTGATTCAGGGCCTGAGTTTGAGCCATTTTGGCCTGTAGTGCTGGATTCATCTGCGCTGATAGCTATCAAACTGCTAGCAACAGGCCGCCCGTCCCGCTCCCCCACAAACAGCAGCCAGGCCTCGGGCATGTGCGTCGCCATGCGGGCAAAGAAGTCGCGTGTGAGGTAGGGCGGGTTGCCGTGCTCCAGGTAGGTTCGCTCGTAGCAGCGGTAGAAAAAGTCCCAGTCCGAAGCGCTGATGTTGGCCCCGCGCGACCAGCGGAAGCTGACCCCCGCATCGGCCACCCGGCGGCGCTCCTGGCGGATCTTCTTGCGCTTGTCCTGCGACAGGCTGGCCAGGAAGTGGTCAAAGTCCCGGTAGCGCGGGGTCTGCCCATCCGTGGCCGCCTCCCCTTGCGCAGCAGCCGGCGCAGGGGGCTCATTCTTCCAATGAAACTGCACGGTGTGCCGCAGCATCAGGTCCTGCTGCACGCTGGTCAGCACATCGTCATCGCTGGCAAACAGCACGTGCACGGACGAGACGTTCTCTTGCTCGCACCACTGGCACACCGCCTGCACCAGCAGAGCCCGCGCGGCGGCATCGCGTGCCAGCAGGCGGCTGCCCGGCACGGGGGTGAAGGGCACGGCGATGACGGCCTTGGGGTAGTAGGGCACGCCATGCTGCTCATAGGCGCTGGCCCAGGCCCAGTCGAAGACGTATTCGCCGTACGAATGGCTCTTGAGGTACAGCGGGCAGGCAGCCACCAGGGTGTCGCCTTGCCACAGCGTCATGAAGCGGGGCGTCCAGCCGGTGCGGGGCGTGGCGCTGCCGCTGCTTTCCAGCGCCGCCAGGTATTCATGCCGCATGAAGGGCGTGGGGTGGCTTTGCTGCGCCAGCAGGCGGTTCCAGGCCTCTGCGCCCACGTCCTGCACGCAGGGGAGCACGCGGGCGATAATGGCAGCTTCAGCCATGCAGGCCCCTGTGTTGCTCTGTTGATAGCGGGCCTGCAACGGCGGTATTCAACCCGGCCGCAGGGGCCGATTCCAGTTCCATGACGCTCTCCATTTGCACTGCGCAGCTCAACTTTGTTGTGGGCGACATGCCCGGCAACGCCCAAAAGATCATTGCGGCAGCCCGCGAGGCCTATGCCCAGGGCGCCCGCCTGTTGCTGACGCCGGAGCTGGCCATCTGTGGCTATGCGGCCGAAGACCTGTTCCTGCGCCCCGCTTTCATTGCGGCCTGTGATGATGCCGTGAAAACCGTGGCCCGCGAGACTGCGGGGTTGAAAGGCCTGGCCATCGTGCTGGGCCACCCGCAGGCCATGGCCCCTGGCGCGCAGGCCTTCAGCGTGTGCTTCAACGCCGCCAGCGTGGTGCGCGACGGCAAGATCGAGCAGACCTACGCCAAGCGCGAGCTGCCCAACTACCAGGTGTTTGACGAGCGGCGCTACTTTGTGCCGGGCAGCAAGCCCTGCGTGTTCGAGGTGGAGGGCCTGAAGGTGGGCGTGCTGGTGTGCGAAGACGCCTGGTTTGCCACCCCCGCACGCGACACCGCCGCTGCCGGGGCGCAGCTGCTGGCGGTCATCAATGCATCGCCTTTCCACCTGGGCAAGGGCACGGAGCGCGAGGCCACGATGTGCGCCCGTGTGGTCGAGACGGGTCTCCCGCTGGTCTATGCCCACCTGGTGGGCGGGCAGGACGAGGTGGTGTTTGAAGGCCGGTCGTTTGCGCTGGCGGCCGACGGCTCGGTGGCGGCGCGGGCGCCTGCTTTTGTGGAAAAACTGGTCTATGCGCTAGTGGAACCTGCCCAGGGTGCTATCAAAATTACAGCGGAGGTGGCCCCTGAGCGCACGCTGGAGGCCGACCTGTGGGACGCCCTGGTGCTGGGCGTGCGCGACTATGTGGGCAAGAACGGTTTCCCCGGCGCGTTGCTGGGGCTGTCGGGCGGCATTGACTCGGCGCTGGTGCTGGCGATTGCGGTGGACGCGCTGGGTGCCGACAAGGTCCGTACGGTGATGATGCCGTCGCTCTACACCGCCGACATTAGCTGGATCGACGCGCGCGACATGGCCGCGCGCATGGGCGTGCGCTACGACGAGATTTCCATCAAGCCCCAGTTCGAGGCCTTCAAGGCTGCGCTGGCCACCGAGTTTGCTGGTTTGCCTGAAGACACCACCGAAGAAAATCTGCAGGCCCGCATCCGGGGCACGCTGCTGATGGCGTTGTCCAACAAGTTCGGTGCCATCGTGCTGACCACCGGCAACAAGAGCGAAATGTCCACCGGCTACTGCACGCTGTATGGCGACATGGCTGGCGGCTTTGCGGTCATCAAGGACGTGGCCAAGACCCGGGTGTTCGACCTGGCCCGCTGGCGCAACGCCAACGACCCCTATGGGACCTGCGCCAGCCCCATCCCCGAGCGCATCATCACCCGCCCCCCCAGCGCCGAGCTGCGGCCTGACCAGAAAGACCAGGACAGCCTGCCGCCGTACGAGGTGCTGGACGCCATCGTGGCCCGCTACATGGAGAACGATGAGCCCATCGAATCCATCATTGCCAGCGGCTTTGAGCGCGCGGATGTGGAGCGCGTCACGCGCCTCATCAAGCTCAACGAGTACAAACGCCGCCAGGCACCCGTAGGGATTCGCGTCACGCGCCGCAGCTTCGGCAAGGACTGGCGTTACCCTATCACCAGCAAATTCAGGGCGTGACGCGTTCGCGCCGTGCCCTCAGCCCGATTTTTTACATCCTCCAGGAGACCCACCATGAAAATGATCACCGCCGTCATCAAGCCCTTCAAGCTCGAAGAAGTCCGCGAAGCCCTGGCCGAATGCGGTGTGACCGGCCTCACAGTGACCGAGGTGAAGGGCTTTGGTCGCCAGAAGGGCCACACCGAGCTGTACCGTGGCGCGGAATACGTGGTGGACTTTCTGCCCAAGGTGAAGGTCGAGGTCGTGGTCAAGACCGAGGATGTGGACCGCTGCGTGGACGCCATCGTGAACGTGGCGCGCACCGGCAAGATTGGTGACGGCAAGATTTTTGTGACTGCCGTGGAGCGCACGGTGCGTATCCGCACGGGTGATCTGGACGACGCAGCGGTGTGAGGTGACAACCCTCTGAGTCGCTTCGTGCCTTTCCTCTCCCTTCTCTCGAACGGCCGCGCTGTTTGAGAAGGGGGATACCGCCAGCGCATGGAGGGGGCCCTGGCGCGGCGGTCCTGGCTTGCGCCGCGCCAGTTTTGGAGTGCGGAGAGAGTTAGATCACAGAGCGCAGCGGGACGGGCGCTTGGTCGGGCCCCGCGTCTTGCACCAGCGTGCGCAGCAGGGCCTCTGTGTCGGTAGAGGCGTGCAGCAGGCCCATCTGCCACTCGCCCATGAAGCCGCTGGCCACGCTGGTCTGCAGAAAGCCCATCAAGCCGTCGTAGTAGCCCGCCACGTTGAGCAAGCCCAGCGGCTTGTCGTGATAGCCCAGCTGGCGCCAGGTCCACACCTCAAACAGTTCTTCAAACGTGCCAATGCCCCCGGGCAGGGCAAGGAAGGCGTCGCTGCGCTCGGCCATCATCGCCTTGCGTTCGTGCATGGTCTGCACGATGTGCAGCTCGTCGCACTGGCGGTTCGCCAGTTCCTTGTCCACCAGCGCCTGCGGAATCACACCCACCACCCGGCCGCCCGCCAGGCGCGTGGCTTCGGCCACCGTGCCCATCAGGCCGCTGCGGCCACCGCCGTACACCAGTTGCCCCTGGTGGGTGCCAATCCACTGACCCACGGCCTGCGCCGCCTGGGTATAGGCGGCGTTGTCACCAGGGCGCGATCCGCAATACACGCACACAGAAAAAGCAGGTTCAGGCATGGAAAAACCTCTGAAATAACGCTGCTGCCCAGATGCCCATGCACAGCAGCAAAGCCAGCAGAACCGCCGCACTGCCCATGTCTTTGGCGCGTTTGGACAGATCATGCCATTCGGGTCCGATGCGGTCGATGGCGGTTTCGATGCCGGTGTTGAGCAGCTCCACAATCATCACAATGATCACCGAGCCCGCCAGCAGGGCGACCTCGACCCAGCTGCGGCCCAGCCAGAGTGACAGCGGCAACAGCACCACGGCTGCGATGGCCTCTTGGCGAAACGCCTTTTCGTTCCACCCGGCCCGCAGCCCTTCCAGGGAATAGCCCGCCGCATGCCAGATGCGGTTGAGGCCCGAGCGTGCCTTTTGAGGGTTGGCGGGTGCCGCTGATGGAGGAGAAGAGGGTTGCATGCGCTTATTTTTTGGGTATTTCGTAGTGCACCAATCGGGTGCCCGCCAGCGCGTCATGCCAGAACTGCTGTGTGGGATGAAACCGGCTGAGCAAGGCCCAGATGGCCACCCATCCCAGTACGATGACGGCGGATTCGCCCCCCGACAGGGAAAACAGCGCTGCCGCAGCCAGTGGGGGCAAAAACCACAGCCAGCTCAACACGTAACGCAGCAAGGCGCGCGTCTGGCTGATGGGTTGCCCGGCAGTGCCCACCACGCGGATGTGCCAGGTCTTCTGCGCCAAGGTCTGTCCCTTGGCCCAGAACCACGTGAAGTAGATGCCGAACACCACGAACAGGAAGGCCTGCAGTGCATGGCGGTTGTCCATGGCATTCCGGGTCTGGCTCAGTGTGCCGAACAGGTAGCCGGCAATGAAAACCACACCGAACATCAGCATGCCTTCGTACAGCCAGCAGGCCATGCGCCGCCACAGGTTGGGAGTAGGGGCGCCCGCCAAGGCGCCAGTTAGGGCGCTGGCAGCGGCCTGCGGCGTGGGGGTAGGGTGAGAAACGGACATTCCAGGTCAGGCCCGTCGGGCCGGGGCAGGTTGCAAACCTACTGAGGATACAGGCCGGAGGTGTCAGGTGTTACCGGGGGCGGTGTGGGCGAGGCTGTGCTGTCGGCTCCCCCGGTGCCCAGGGGCGGAAGCGCTGCGGGCACCGCACTGGGGATCGCCACAGGCGCCGTTTCCACCCCACCGGGCGAGGCGGCAGGCGCTGCAGGCACGGGCGTCGAGCCCGCCGTCGCCGGGGCTGCCGGTTGGGGGATTGGGGCTGCAACGCGCGGCGAATGGTCTACCACCGGTGGGATCTTGGGGGCATTGGGCCGGTCGGGGCTCGCTTGCGTCGCAGCGGGTACCTGGACCAGCTTTCTGGGCGAGACCGGTCGCAGGGCCGTGGCCGCGCCATGGGGGTTGGGGGCTGCTTTGGAGGCCAGCGCCTTGCGCTCTTCTTCAGACAGTGCCTGGTAGGCCTCCCATTGCGCCCGCTTGCCGTCCCCCGCCAGCCGTTTGGTGACAGCGTAGTTCAGCCGTGCCTGGTTGCGCTGCTGGGCGCTCAGGCTGGCCCAGTCGGTGATGCGGTCATGGAACTTGTGTTGTTCCTCTTCCGAAAGGCTGGGGTAGTTGGTGGCCAGGTCAAGCCAACGGCGTTTTTGGGCTTCGCTGATCAACGCCCAGCGTTCTGCCAGTGGATACAGCGCCAGTTTTTGCGCAGTAGTGAGCGTGCCCCAGCCGGGTCCTGCCTCCGTGGCGGGGGGCATGTTCACGACCGACAGGTCGGCGCGCGCATTGTTGGGGCGTGCCACTGCCGCCTCGGCACCGGCCTCCAGCACTGTGCTGGGCGCCATGCGCATCTGCATCCACGCCTGCCAGCCGCCGGCGCTGAGCGCGCCCAGAAGCGCCAATGCCAGCACAAAGGCTGGCAGCGTGGAAGGAGCTTCAGAGGGGCTTGGGTGCATGCAGTCCAGAGTCAGGCAGGTCAGTTTGGCTGCGCGGAGGTCTTGAGGAATTGTACGAAGCCAGGGTCCGAGTAGGCGGCGGGTGGCAGGTCGTCGGTCAGCAAAGCGGAATCCACCTCGGCCACATCATTGGCGGCGCGCTCGTCCTGGGCAATGTTGATAACCACCAAGCCCACGACCAGTGCCAACAGCGGCACGGCGGATACCAGCGCATTCCACCAGCTGCTGCCTTCGCCGCCACGGCCCAGCGTGGCCGTGCTACCCGCGCTGACCACTGCAGCCGCAGGGGCGGTGCGACGCACCGGGACGGTGACCTTGCGTTTGGCCAACGCCTGCATGCGAGAGGCACGCAGACGTTCGGAAATGTCATAGGGCAGGGCGTCGGTCCCGCTGGACAGGCGCGCCGTGACGCGCAACGCAAAGCGCTCTGCAGAGGCTTCAGCTTGGGTCGATGGGGTCTGTACAGTGTTTTTCATGGCTCGATTCCTTTGGCCTTCAGTGCCTTGCTGAGGGTTTGTATGGCACGAAAGCAGTGCGTTTTGACACTGCCTTCGGAGCAGCCCATGGCGGCAGCCGTCTCTGCGACGTCCATTTCTTCCCAGTAACGCATCAGGAACGCTTCCCGTTGACGTGGCGGCAATTCGGCAATTTCTTCTTCAATGCCCTGGAAGATCTGTGCCCGGCGGGTCAAATCTTCTGCGCTTTCCGCCTTGTCACCGTCTTCTGTTCCTGAATACGCTTCGAGCAGATCAAAATCCGTGCCATCTTCACCCGGGCCCTCGAAGTCGCTCATGCTCGAAAACAGTGCATTGCGTGTCTTCTGGCGCCGGAACCAGTCCAGGGTGCAGTTGGAAAGAATCCGCTGGAACAGCATGGGCAGCTCGGCTGCCGGTTTGTCGCCGTAGTGCTCTGCCAGCTTGAGCATGCTGTCCTGCACGATGTCGAGCGCCGCTTCCTCATTGCGAACGTGGTAGACCGAGCGCTTGAACGCACGCTTTTCTACGCTTTTGAGGAAATCGGAGAGTTCTTGTTCGGTTGCCAAGACGGGTCAGCCCGGGAGGGGATCGGCGACAAAGTCTTCAGTTTTGAACTGATCGACGCCATAAAGCCGCAGATTATCGCACCCGCTGGAGTTTTTTTTGGCAGCGGAGCGTTTTGTGAGTGTTGCAGTGCGATAATTGGTGTTGCAATTCAAAAGGCAAACGGGTCACGGTCCGGCGCGGCAATCATCCCGCCCATGTCCTTGGCCTCAAGTTCCAAGCTGGCTTCACAAGAGCGCGTGCGAGGAGCACCCAAGGTTTTTCGTCAGAGAAATTCACAAAGGTTGATCGATCATGGAAATCTCCAAGGCTGAAATCTCTTCAGCAGCCGCTGCTTCGCAGGGCAACACTTCCCCCGCTTCCGGCTCGCAGGACCTCATGGGTTCTGAGATCCTCATCAAGGCCCTCCAGGCAGAGAACGTCCAGTACATTTGGGGTTACCCCGGTGGTGCGGTCCTCTACATCTACGACGCGCTGTACAAGCAAGACACCATTCAGCACGTGCTGGTACGCCATGAACAGGCGGCGGTGCACGCTGCCGATGGCTATGCCCGCGCTACGGGTGAAGTTGGCGTGGCACTGGTGACCTCGGGCCCCGGCCTGACCAATGCAGTCACCGGTATCGCCACGGCGTACATGGACAGCATTCCGATGGTGATCATCTCAGGACAGGTGCCGACGCCCGCCATCGGGCTGGATGCCTTCCAGGAATGCGACACGGTCGGTATCACCCGCCCCATCGTCAAGCATAACTTCCTCGTCAAGGACCCGCGCGATCTGGCCGCGACGATGAAAAAGGCCTTCCACATCGCCCGCACTGGCCGCCCCGGCCCTGTGGTGGTGGACGTGCCCAAGGACGTTTCCTTCAAGAAGGTGCCCTACACCGGCTACCCGCAGACGGTGGAAATGCGCTCTTACAACCCGGTGCGCAAGGGCCATGGCGGGCAGATCCGCAAGGCGCTTCAGTTGCTGCTGGCGGCCAAGCGTCCCTACATCTATACCGGCGGCGGTGTGCTGCTGGGCAATGCCACCAACGAGCTGCGCACGCTGGTAGACATGCTCGGCTACCCCGTCACCAACACGCTGATGGGGTTGGGCGCCTACCCCGCGTCCGACCGCAAGTTCCTGGGCATGCTGGGCATGCACGGCACCATCGAAGCCAACAACGCCATGCAGAACTGCGACGTGCTGCTGGCTGTGGGTGCCCGGTTTGATGATCGCGTGATCGGCAACCCCAAGCACTTCGCACAGAACGACCGCAAGATCATCCACGTCGATATCGACCCGTCGAGCATCTCGAAGCGCGTGAAGGTGGACATCCCGATCGTCGGCGACGTGAAGGACGTGCTTACCGAGCTGATCTCCATGATCCGCGAGAGCAGCACCCGCCCGGATGCCGGAGCACTGGCCGCCTGGTGGGACACCATCGAAGGTTGGCGCAAGCGCGACTGTCTCAAGTACAGCATGGGCAGCGGTGACGTGATCAAGCCGCAGTACGTGGTTGAGACGTTGTGGAACATGACCAAGGACGCGGACACCTACATCACGTCCGACGTGGGTCAGCACCAGATGTGGGCGGCGCAGTACTACCGCTTTGACGAACCCCGTCGCTGGATCAATTCCGGTGGCTTGGGCACGATGGGTGTGGGCATTCCTTACGCCATGGGTATCAAGCTGGCTAAGCCGCAGTCCGAGGTGTTCTGCATCACGGGCGAAGGGTCGGTGCAGATGAACATTCAGGAGTTGTCCACCTGCCTGCAGTACAACACGCCGATCAAGATCTGCTCGCTGAACAACCGCTATCTGGGTATGGTGCGCCAGTGGCAGGAGATTGAATACTCCGGCCGCTACAGCCACAGCTACATGGACGCGCTACCCAACTTCGTGAAGCTGGCAGAAGCGTACGGCCACGTCGGCATGCTCATCGAGCACCCCAAGGATGTGGAGCCCGCCCTGCGCGAAGCCCGCAAGCTCAAGGACCGTACGGTGTTCATGGACTTCCGAACCGACCCCACCGAGAACGTGTTCCCGATGGTGCAGGCCGGCAAGGGCATCACCGAAATGCTGCTGGGGTCGGAAGACCTTTAAGCCAAATCGGCCCCAAGCGCACGTTTTTTGTGCGCTATCGGCTATCGAATAGATAGCATCCATTTTTTGACGAATCTATTGCCTGCCAAGCCCATGCATTACCGTGCATGGGGGAGGGCAGCGAAAAGAGGAATCGCTTCATCATGAAACACATCATTGCTGTCTTGCTGGAAAACGAGCCTGGCGCTCTTTCCCGCGTCGTGGGCCTGTTCTCGGCCCGTGGTTACAACATCGAATCGCTCACCGTGGCGCCCACCGAGGATGCATCGCTGTCGCGCATGACCATCCAGACCACGGGCTCCGACGACGTGATCGAGCAGATCACCAAGCACCTGAACCGCCTCATCGAAGTGGTGAAGGTGGTCGATCTCACCGAAGGCGCCTACACCGAGCGCGAGCTCATGATGGTGAAGGTGCGTGCGGTGGGCAAGGAGCGCGAGGAGATGAAGCGCATGGCCGATATCTTCCGCGGCCGCATCATCGATGTGACCGAGAAGAGCTACACCATCGAGCTAACGGGCGACCAGTCCAAGAACGATGCGTTCCTGCAGGCCATTGACCGCACGGCCATTCTCGAAACCGTCCGCACCGGTGCCAGCGGCATTGGTCGCGGCGAGCGCATTCTGCGTGTGTAAGACAATTTCCTGTTTTTCTTTTTCACCCCAACAACGTATTTCAACCGGAGCGACCCATGAAAGTTTTCTACGACAAAGACACCGACCTGAGCCTGATCAAGGGCAAGACCGTGGCCATCATTGGTTACGGCTCGCAGGGCCATGCCCACGCGCAAAACCTGAACGACAGCGGCGTGAAGGTGGTGGTCGGCCTGCGCAAGGGCGGTGCCTCGTGGGACAAGGTTGGCAAGGCCGGCCTGAACGTGCTGGAAGTCAACGACGCTGTGAAGGCCGCTGACGTGGTCATGATCCTGTTGCCCGATGAAGACATCGCAGCCGTGTACAAGAACAACGTCGAACCCAACATCAAGCAAGGCGCATCGCTGGCCTTCGCCCACGGTTTCAACGTGCACTACAACCAAGTCGTGCCCCGCGCTGACCTGGACGTGTGGATGGTTGCCCCCAAGGCCCCTGGCCACACAGTGCGCAACACCTACACCCAAGGCGGCGGCGTGCCCCACTTGGTCGCTGTGCACCAAGACAAGTCCGGCAAGGCCCGTGACCTGGCCCTGAGCTACGCAGCTGCCAACGGCGGCGGCAAGGCTGGCATCATCGAGACCAACTTCAAGGAAGAAACCGAGACCGACCTGTTCGGCGAACAGGCCGTGCTGTGCGGCGGTGCCGTCGAGCTGATCAAGATGGGTTACGAAACCCTGGTCGAAGCTGGCTACGCCCCTGAAATGGCCTACTTCGAATGCCTGCACGAGCTGAAGCTGATCGTCGACTTGATCTACGAAGGCGGCATTGCCAACATGAACTACTCGATCTCGAATAACGCCGAATACGGCGAGTACGTGACCGGCCCTGAAGTGATCAACGAGCAGTCGCGCGCCGCCATGCGCAATGCGCTCAAGCGCATCCAGAACGGCGACTACGCCAAGATGTTCATCCAGGAAGGCCGCCTGAACTACCCATCGATGACGGCCCGCCGCCGCAACACGGCAGACCACAGCATCGAGAAGGTGGGCGGCCAACTGCGCGCCATGATGCCCTGGATCGCCAAGAACAAGCTGGTCGACCAGACCCGCAACTGATTCTTCATTGCTGGAGCGTCAAAAGGCCACTTCGGTGGCCTTTTTCCGTTGGCGTTGGGCACTGTGCGCAGGCGCTACACTGCGGCCTTCGCCTTTTGTGTGCGTGGCGGCCTGCTGTCTTGCGAAAAATGGCTGAATACTATAAATTTAATAGCTGCTTGCGCAATGCGGGTAAGCGCTGGAGGTCTGTTTGATGCATGACGGCAATGAGTCCACCGACAAGCCCGGTGTGATGGTGCGCAAAAGGCGCAAGGGCATCTACATTCTGCCCAACCTGTTCACGCTGGCGGCCTTGTTTGGGGGTTTCTATTCCATCGTCATGGCCATGAATGGCCGTTTTGACCAAGCGGCGGTAGGCGTCTTCTGTGCCATGGTGCTCGACAGCCTCGACGGGCGCGTGGCCCGCATGACCAATACCCAGAGCGCGTTTGGCGAGCAGATGGATTCGCTTTCCGACATGGTGTCCTTTGGGGCTGCGCCTGCCTTGATTGCTTATGAATGGTCCCTTCAGGGTCTGGGCCGCTGGGGCTGGATCGCCGCCTTTGTGTATTGCGCCTGTGCGGCGCTTCGCCTGGCGCGTTTCAACGTGAACACGGGGGTTGTGGACAAGCGCTATTTTCAAGGGTTGCCTTCGCCCGCCGCGGCGGCCTTGGTGGCGGGATTCATCTGGCTGATGACCGAACTGGGCGTGCGTCCCGGCGAAGACCATTGGCTGAGCTGGAGCCAGGTGACCTGGATCATGTTCGCCTTCACGCTGTATGCGGGGCTGACCATGGTGACCAACGTGCCGTTCTACAGCTTCAAGGATGTGCAGATGAAAAAGAGCGTGCCTTTTGCCGCCATCGTGCTGATTGCCCTGGGCATTGCCGTCATCAACATTCACCCTCCCATCGTGCTTTTCGGCGTGTTTGTTTTCTATGGCTTGAGCGGTTATGCCGTGTACGCCTGGCGCAAGGCCAAAGGCCAGCACAGCAGCGTGATCAGCACCTCTACCGACGAACCCGACGAGCGCGGTCTGCACAAGTAAGGGCAATAGGGTCCGGACACTTGTGCTACATTGCGATGCATGAACTTGTTTGCTCTGGCACTACTGCTACCTCCCCACGGGCGGAGTCAGTAGGCGCACGCGCACACTATTCCACAAAGGCCCGTATGCACCCGCAACGGGCCTTTTGTTTTGGGCGCCAGTTTTTTTCGTTGCGGGCCCCACCCACTGATACCAGGAGAACAACATGGCTGACAAACTGATCATTTTCGACACCACCTTGCGCGATGGTGAGCAGTCCCCCGGGGCTTCAATGACCAAGGACGAGAAGCTGCGTATTGCGCGCCAGCTGGAGCGTCTAAAGGTGGATGTGATCGAAGCCGGTTTTGCTGCCAGCTCCAACGGTGACTTCGAGGCCGTGCAAGCCATTGCCAATGCCATCAAAGAGTCCACCATTTGCTCGCTGTCGCGTGCCAACGACCGCGACATTTCACGCGCTGCAGAGGCCCTCAAGGGTGCGGCGAATGCGCGCATTCACACCTTCATTGCCACTTCGGCGCTGCACATGGAGAAGAAGCTGCGGATGACGCCCGACCAGGTGCTCGAGCAAGCCAAGCAGTCGGTTCGCTTTGCGCGTAACCTGGTGGGTGACATCGAGTTCAGCCCCGAAGATGGTTATCGCAGCGACCCTGACTTTCTGTGCCGTGTACTGGAGGCCGTGATCGCCGAAGGCGCCACCACCATCAACGTGCCAGACACCGTGGGCTACGCCGTGCCCGAGCTGTACGGCAACTTCATCAAGACGCTGCGCGAACGCATTCCCAACAGCGACAAGGCGATCTGGTCCGTGCATTGCCACAACGATCTGGGCATGGCCGTGGCGAACTCGCTGGCCGGTGTGAAGATCGGTGGTGCACGCCAGGTGGAATGCACGATCAACGGCTTGGGTGAGCGCGCGGGCAACTGCTCGCTCGAAGAGATCGTGATGGCCGTGAAGACCCGCAAGGACTATTTTGGGCTGGAACTGGGCATCGACACCCAGCACATCGTGGCTGCCAGCCGCATGGTGAGCCAGACCACGGGCTTTGTGGTGCAGCCCAACAAGGCCGTGGTGGGCGCCAACGCGTTCGCCCATGCCAGCGGCATTCACCAGGACGGCGTGCTCAAGGCACGCGACACCTATGAAATTATGCGGGCTGAGGATGTGGGCTGGAGTGCCAACAAGATCGTGCTCGGCAAGCTCAGTGGTCGCAACGCCTTCAAGCAGCGCTTGCAGGAACTGGGTGTCAGCCTGGATAGTGAAACCGAAGTCAACACCGCTTTCACGCGCTTCAAGGAGCTGGCCGACCGCAAGAGCGAGATTTTTGACGAGGACATCCTGGCGTTGGTCAGCGACGAAAGCGTCACAGCGGAAAAAGAACAATATGGTTTCGTGTCGCTGTTTCAGCAGAGCGAAACCGGCGAGCAACCCCGTGCACGCATTGTCTTTACCGTCGATGGGAACGAAGTGCGGGGCGAGGCAGAGGGCAATGGACCAGTCGATGCTTCGCTCAAGGCCATTGAATCGCACGTGAAGAGTGGCGCCGAAATGGTGCTGTATTCGGTGAACGCCATCAGTGGCTCCACCGAGAGCCAGGGCGAGGTCACCGTGCGTTTGCAAAACAGTGGTCGCGTGGTGAATGGCGTGGGTGCGGACCCCGACATCGTCGTGGCGTCGGCCAAGGCCTACCTCAGCGCCTTGAACAAGTTACAAAGTAAAGCCGATCGGGTCGCTGCCCAAGGCTGAGTGATCAATTTATAATTCACTCACTTTCTCGGAAAGTCGCGCAAGGTATTGATCTTGCGCGACTTTTTTTGATTCTGTACACTGCCCCATAATTCTTACCGTTTGGAGCACTTTGATGCACCATCGCCGCAACGCTGCAGTGAATCGATTTTTCCAGTGGATGGGTCTTGCGCTTGTGAGTGCAGCCCTCCTTTCGCCCTCTGCGCATGCGGCAGAGGTCAAAAAGCAAGGGGCTAAAAAGCAGCAGGCGGGCGCAGTCCATGCCAAGCGTGCCGTGGCCCCGCGCAAAGTCGCTGCAAGCATCAAGCCCACACGCGTGAGCGCCAAAACGGTCAAGGCCCCTACCAAGGTAGCCTTCGTGCCTGCCAAACCCTCTTTTGGCCAGATGGCGGGGTTGCACGATGTCAATGACCCGCTCGACCTGAAGTCCAGTGTGGCGCTGGTGGTGGATCAGGACACCCACGAGGTGTTGCTGCGCAAGAACGATCAGGCCGTGCTCCCTATCGCGTCCCTGACCAAGCTTATGACGGGCATGCTCATCTCGCAGGCCAAATTGCCGATGGACGAGCCCGTCACGATCACGCAGGACGACGTGGATACCGAAAAGGGCAGCCGATCACGCCTCACGGTGGGCACCACGCTGACCCGAGGGGAGATGCTGCACCTCGCGCTCATGTCCAGCGAGAACCGGGCGGCCCATGCCTTGGGTCGTACCTACCCTGGTGGCCTGGAGCTGTTTGTGTCCCAGATGAACGCCAAGGCGAAGGCGCTGGGGATGAACGATACCCACTATGTGGAACCTACAGGTCTGTCCAGTCGCAATCAGTCGAGTGCTCGCGATCTCGCCACCTTGGTGGGTGTGGCGCATGGCGACCCCCTGCTGCGCGAACTCTCAACGTCGCCCGGCTACGAGGTGGCTGTGGGGCACAAGACGCTCCAATACAACAACACCAACGGGCTGGTGAAAAACCCTACCTGGGATATTGGTCTGCAAAAAACTGGCTATATCTCCGAGGCAGGTCGTTGTCTGGTGATGCAAGCCCAGGTGGCAGGGCGCAAGCTGATTATGGTGTTTCTGGACTCAGCAGGCAAATTCAGCCGGCTGGGCGATGCAGAGCGGGTGCGCCGCTGGGTGGAGTCCAACCCTGCGCTGGCCGCGCCATTGCAGGCGGCTCGCAATACCAACGGCTGAGCCGACGGATTCAAAAAAAGCACCTGACAGCGTGATGCTGTCAGGTGCTTTTTTGTTTTAGCATCCACCGCCAAACCTCTTTGACGGGGTCTTTGGGCTACTCCTCCAGCGACTCGGTGAGCGACAGGGGATGGGCGTACTGTGGGTGTCCCGGTGCGGCAACCACAGCGTGTGGCAGGTGGGAGCGGTACCTCGCCCCTCCGACCGGTGTTGAACAGTGTTCAACGCAGTTCAGCCCGCTGGTTGCTCAAGGTGTTGGGGTGGGCATCGGGTTGAGGCGTATGGCCCAGCGCCAGTGAAATCTCGTTCGCGGTTGCCTGCAGCTTGGGCAGCCAGCCTTCATCCAGGCGGTCTGCGGGGGCTGAAATCGACAGGCCTGCCACCAGCTTGCCCTGGTCGTCGTACACGCCGGCTGCCATGCAGCGCACGCCCAGTTCCAACTCCTCGTTGTCGCGGGCGATGCCGTATTGGCGTGCCTTGGCCAACTCCCGCTCCAGCACCGGCAACTGCGTGATGCTGTTGCGGGTATGGCCAGCCAGACCGGTGCGGGTGGCGTAAGCGCGAACGCGCTGGGGGTCGTCCAGTGCCAGGAAAAGTTTGCCGGTTGAAGTCAGATGCAGCGGGGCTCGGCCGCCTATCGCACGTACCACCTGCATGCCCGAACGCTCGCTGTAGGCGCGCTCCACATACACAATCTCGTCCCCCTGGCGCATGCTCAGGTTCACGGGTTGCTGGATCAGCTTGTGCAGACTGCGCATGGGGGTCAGCGCGGCGTCGCGCACGCTCAGGCGGGCCTTGACCAGATTGCCCAGTTCCAGCAATCGCATCCCCAGTCGGTAGCTGCCTGATTCAGGGCGGTCCACGAACCGGCCGATGGTCAGATCGTTGAGGATGCGATGGGTTGTGGAAGGGTGCAGCCCGGTTTTCTCGCTGATTTCCTTGAGAGAAATCGCCTCTTCGCGAGAGGCCAGCACATCGATCAGGGTGAACATGCGCTCAAGTACCTGAACGCTGGGTTTGAGAGGAATGCTGGGATCGGTTTTTTTCATGAGCGGCGATGGTGCGAAGGCCGCTACATTTTATCTTGTGAAATGTGAGTGCGTGTTCAGGGGGTCGCGCGCCCAGTGTCTCCGACCCGATGCCAATGGCCGTCCGTACGGATTTCGTGCGGCAGAAAACGCGCCTTGTAATTCATCTTGGGGCTGGTTTCAATCCAGTACCCCAAGTAAACATGGGGCAGCCCCAGCGCATGGGCTTGCGCGATTTGCCACATGACGTTGTAGGTGCCATAGCTGCAATGGAGTTCCGGCTCGTAAAACGTGTAGACGGCAGACAGGCCGTCATCAAGCACGTCGAGAATGGAGACCATCTTGAGAGCGCCGGGCTCGCCCGATGCATCGGTCTCGCGAAACTCCACCAGCCGCGAGTTCACCCGGCTTTGCAGCAGAAATTGTGTGTATTGGTCGATGCTGTCATGGTCCATGCCGCCGCCCGCGTGGCGGCCGTTCTGGTAGCGCAGATACAGCTGGTAGTGTTCGGGTACGAAACACAGCCGCAGCACGCGTGCCTGCAGTTTTCCGTGGCGCGCGGCCGCGCGTTTCTGGCTGCGATCAGGCTTGAACTCGTTGACCAGGACTCGCAGGGGAGTGCAGGCCTGGCATCCGTCGCAATAGGGGCGGTAGGTGAACATGCCGCTGCGGCGAAACCCCTTGGCCACGAGGTCGGAATACAGATCGCTCTGGATCAGGTGGCTGGGTGTGGCAACCTGCGACCGCGCCTGCCGGTCCGGCAGGTAGCTGCAGGGGTAGGGGGCTGTCGCATAAAACTGCAGGGTTTGCAGCGGAAGGTCGTTGAGTTGCGTCATGCCGGGGCGGTCAAAGAGGGCAGCAGCTCATCCCAGTATACGGGCTCAAATATCCAGGGAAAGGCAGGCTGTTGCCGAGCGCTGTCTACGTGTTTCAGAAATTTTGAGCGGGGTATTTCCCGGGCGCCCAGCGAAGCCAGGTGATGGGTATTTTGCTGGCAGTCCACGAGGGAGACTCCATGGCGGCGGCATAGGCACACCAAAGCTGACAGGGCGATCTTGGAAGCATCTGTGGCGTATGCAAACATGGATTCGCCAAACACCGCGTGGCCCAGCGCTACGCAATACAGGCCGCCCACCAGCCGCCCGTCCACCCACGTTTCCACACTGTGCGCGTGGCCTGCTCGGTGCAGGTGTGCGTAGGCATCGACCATTTCGGGCACGATCCAGGTTCCTGCCTGGCCCTCGCGTTCTTTCATGGCACAGGCGGTGATGACGTCCTCGAACGCACTGTCAATGCGGATCTCGCAACGCGCCTGCCGGCGGAACGACTGCAGCCTTTTGCGCAGCGAGCGGTGCAGGCGAAACTCTGACACAGGCAGCACCATGCGCGGATCGGGCGCCCACCACAGAATGGGTTGACCGGGGCCGTACCAGGGGAAGGTGCCTTGCGCATAGGCGGCGCACAGGCTGGCCACGTCCAGAGCGCCCCCTGCGGCCAGCAGTCCTGGCGCGGGGTCGCCATCCCCCCAGGCAAGGGTCGGGGCGGGAAACGGGTCGCGGGGTTCGAGCCAGGGCAGTTGCGGGGGCATGCGGGCGTGTGTCACAAAGACACCATTGTCTGGCATGCGACTGCTGGTTGGGGGTGGCAACAGTTCAGACGAAAAAAAGCCCCGCACGTTTTGTGCAGGGCTTTTTTAACTGGCTCCTCGACCTGGGCTCGAACCAGGGACCTACGGATTAACAGTCCGGCGCTCTACCGACTGAGCTATCGAGGAATGATCGGTACAACTTGCAAACTAACTCATCAAAAGGCCCCGCGTACACATGCAGGGCCTGAAAAATTCTTGGCTCCTCGACCTGGGCTCGAACCAGGGACCTACGGATTAACAGTCCGGCGCTCTACCGACTGAGCTATCGAGGAACAAGACTTAGATTATATACACAAAAACACCCGTCTGAAAACTCGTGCGTCTGGTCTTGTGACCTTTGCAAGCGTGTCCGACGGGCGCGGGCCGCACTGTGCAGGCAAGCGGGGTATCAAGGCTCGGGCCTGCGCCACAGCCAGATCAGCACGCAGGCCATGCAGGCCGAGGCAGCGACGGCCACCCAGGTGCGGGTTGCGCCCATCCACAGTACGGCGGCGCTGGCGGCCATGAAGACTGCAGCACTCCATTTGGCGCGGCGGCTGACCTTGCCGCCCTGGGCCCAGTTGCGCAGCAGTGGCCCGAAGAGGCGGTGGTTCCACAGCCAACGGTACAGGCGCGGCGAGCTGCGCGCGGCGGCCCAGGCAGCCATCAGGATGAATACCGTGGTGGGCAGGCCGGGAACGATCACACCGATGACGCCCATTGCCAGGCACAGCACCGCAAACCCCAGCAGCAGCCACCGCACGGGCCATGGCAGCGGACGTGGGGTGTCTGCAGCGGTGGCAATGTCGGTGGTGTTCGGGTCCTCGGGCAGGGTGGCCATGGCCTTTATTGTCGCCCCGCGCGCGCAGGGCCCGGGGTGTGCCGCGTGCCCGCTGCGTGCAGCGCTGCGCCGCCCGCGCTATGCTGCGCCCCACCGGCCTCACGCCGACTGCCTTCGATACTTCCACGATGACCGTCCATACCATCCTCAAGATGGGCGACCCGCGCTTGCTGCGAGTCGCCCAACCCGTCACCGAATTCGATACCGATGCGCTGCACCTGCTGGTGCGCGACCTGTTCGACACCATGCGTGCCGTCAACGGCGCAGGGCTGGCCGCGCCGCAGATTGGTGTGGACCTGCAATTGGTGATCTTCGGCTCCAACGAGCGCAACCCCCGCTACCCGGACCGCCCGCTCGTGCCGCCCACGGTGCTCCTCAACCCCGTGATCACGCCATTGGGGGCGGAGGAGGAAGAGGACTGGGAAGGGTGCCTGTCCGTGCCTGGCCTGCGTGGGAAGGTGCCGCGCTGGTCGCGTATCCGCTACACGGGCGTGGACCCGTATGGTGATCCCATTGACCGCACGGTGGACGGCTTTCACGCGCGGGTGGTGCAGCACGAATGCGACCACCTGATCGGCAAGCTGTACCCCATGCGGGTGCGCGATTTCTCGCAATTCGGGTTCACGGAAGTGCTGTTCCCGGAGATCGATGCCGCAGAGGACGACTGAGCCTGATGAGCCCTCCCGATTCGGGCTGGAGGGGCGTCAGGACGACAGCTCTTGTAGCAGCTCGGTTTCGATCTGGATCTGACGGGCATTGTTCTGCAGCTCGGGGCCCTGGATGAGAAACGTGTCCTCCACCCGTTCGCCCAAGGTGCTGACCTTGGCCAGCTGCACGCTCAGGTGGTGCTGCGCCAGGATGCGCGCCACCAGATAGAGCAGGCCCGCCCGGTCGCTGGCCGAGATCGCCAGCAGCCAGCGCTGCGCTTTTTCGTCAGGCCGCAAGGTGACGCGGGGCGCCACCGGAAAGCTCTTGACCCGGCGTGAAACCCGCTTGCGGGTGGGCTCCGGCAGGGGGCCGCCTTCCTCGATCACGCGCATCAGGTCGCTCTCGACCATGTGGGTCAACTCGCGGTAGTGCCCCGGCTGCGATGAGGCCACCACCTGGAAGGTGTCGAGCGCATAGCCGTTGTTGGCGGTGTGCACGCGCGCGTCGAGGATGCTGAAGCCCGCTCGGTCGAAATAACCGCAGATCCGGGCGAACAGGTCGGCCTGGTCGGCGGCGTACACCATCACCTGCAGCCCGTCGCCTGCCAGCGACTGGCGGGCGCGCACCACGGGCCGTGCGGAGCCCACATGGCGCGACAGGTGCCGCGTGTGCCAGGCAATGTCGGCCGCGTCGTGGCGCATGAAATAGCTCACGTCGAGCGTTGTCCACAACGCCTTGTGGGCTTCGAAGGGCAGGGCGTTGAGCGCCAGCAGCACCAGCGCCTCTCGCTTGCGGGCCTCGATCTCGGCGGCTGCATCGGGTGCGCGGCCGCCCAGGGTGCGCAGCGTGGCGCGGTACAGGTCTTCCAGCAGCTTGCCCTTCCAGGCGTTCCAGACCTTGGGGCTCGTGCCGCGGATGTCTGCCACGGTAAGCAGGTACATCGCCGTGAGATTGCGCTCATTGCCCACGCGGTGCGCAAAGGCGCCGATCACATCAGGGTCGCTCAGATCCTGCTTTTGCGCCACGGTGCTCATGGTCAGGTGCTCACGCACCAGAAACTCGATGAGCCGGCCGTCCTCGCGGTCCACGCCGTGCTGGCGGCAAAAGCGCCGGACTTCTTCTGCGCCGATCTGCGAATGGTCGCCTCCGCGTCCCTTGCCGATGTCGTGGAACAGCGCGGCCACATACAGGATCCAGGGCTTGTCCCACCCGCCCGCCAGCTGCGAGCAAAACGGGTATTCGTGCGCGTGCTCGGCCATGAAGAAGCGGCGTACGTTGCGCAGCACCATCAGGATGTGCTGGTCCACCGTGTAGACGTGGAACAGGTCATGCTGCATCTGCCCCACGATGCGGCGAAACGGCCACAGGTAGCGCCCCAGCACCGAGGTCTGGTTCATCAGTCGCATGGCATGGGTGATGCCCGAGGGCTGCTGCAGGATGCGCATGAACGCATCGCGGTTGACCGGATCGCGCCGGAAGGCGCTGTCCATCACGCCGCGTGCGTTGTACAGCGCGCGCAGGGTGCGCGCCGACAGGTCCTTGAGCCCCACCGTGGTCTGGTAGAGCAGAAAGGTTTCCAGGATCGCATGCGGGTCGCGGGTGTAGAGGTCATCACTCGCCACTTCGATGAGGCCCGCCTTCTCGAAGAAACGTTCGTTGATCAGGCGCGGCTCATGGGTCGATGGGCTCAGGCGCTCTTCGATGTTGAGCAGCAGGATCTGGGTGAGCTGCGATACCGCCTTGGCCGCCCAGTAGTAGCGGCGCATCAGCGTCTCGCTGGCCCGCATGGGCAAGCGTGAGCCATCGGGTGCCTGCGAGCGGTAGCCGAACGACTCGGCCACCGCCGTTTGCAAGTCAAACACCAGGCGGTCTTCGTGTCGCCCGGCCGCCGCATGCAGACGGGCGCGGATCAGGCACAGCAGCGCCTCGTTGCGCTCGATCTGGCGCACTTCGAACGCAGTGGCCAGACCACTGGCGGCCAGTTCCATCCAGTTGCCGCCCAAACCTGCCGCCTGAGCCACCCACAGGATCATCTGCAGGTCGCGCAGCCCGCCGGGCGACTCCTTGCAGTTGGGCTCCAGCGAATAGGGCGTGTTCTCGTACTTGGTGTGGCGCTGGCGCATCTCCAACGTCTTGGCGACCAGAAACGCCTGGGGGTTCATCTGCGCCCGATACTGGCGCTGGAACTCGGCAAACAGCGCGGCATTGCCGCAGATCAGTCGCGATTCGAGCAGCGAGGTCTGCACGGTGACATCCCCTGCGCTCTCAGCCAGGCACTCCGCCACGGTGCGCACGCTCGACCCGATCTCCAGGCCCGTGTCCCAGCAACTGCCAATGAAGCCTTCCAGCTTTGTGCGCAGGGCACTGCCGGCTTCCGGCGCCGCGCCGTTGGGCAGCAGCAGCAGGACATCGACATCGGAATAAGGAAACAGCTGGTCGCGTCCAAACCCGCCGACTGCCACCAGGGCCATGTCCTCGGGCAACTGGGCGCGCAGCCACAAAGTCTGCAACAGGTTGCCCGCCAGCGATGACAGCTTGCGCAGCAACACGCGGATGCCGCGTGTGGAGGCGCCGGTGGATTGCATGGCCGCCAACAGGGCGGCCTTGTCGCTGCGGTAGGCATCCCGCAGGGCATGGAGTTCAGTCATGGTCGGTGTGCGCTGGTAAAGGCCATGAAAATGCCACGCAAGAATTGTGCGAGCGCCTGTGTGTCAAGAAGTAGCACTGGCGCCGCAGGGCCGGTTCAGGTGGCCGTGGCGGTCACAAACGGCGGCAGTGGCGGCGAGCCGGCCGACAGCGTCATCACCTCGTACCCCGTGGGCGTGACCAGCACCGTGTGCTCCCACTGGGCCGACAGGCTGTGGTCCTTGGTCACGATGGTCCAGCCGTCGTTGCCAAAGTCCTTCACCTCGCGGCGGCCTGCGTTGATCATGGGCTCGATGGTGAACACCATGCCGGGCACCAGCTCTTCGAGCGTGCCGGGCTTGCCGTAGTGCAGCACCTGGGGCTCTTCATGGAACTTCTTGCCAATGCCGTGGCCGCAGAACTCGCGCACCACCGAGAAGCCGTGCCCTTCGGCAAACTTCTGGATCGCGTGGCCGATATCCCCCAGCCGCGCGCCGGGCTTGACCTGCACGATGCCATGCCACATGGCCTCAAAGGTCAGGGCGGACAGCCGCTTGGCGGCGATCGAGCACTCCCCGATCATGAACATGCGGCTGTTGTCGCCGTACCAGCCGTCTTTCGTAATCACGGTCACGTCCACATTGACGATGTCGCCCTTCTTGAGCGGCTTGTCGTTGGGGATGCCGTGGCACACCACATGGTTGACCGAGGTGCACAGCGACGCCGGGTAGGGCGGGTAGCCCGGTGGCTGGTAGCCGACGGTGGCCGAGATGGTGCCCTGCTGGGCCATGCATTCGGCGCCCAGGCGGTCGATCTCTTTGGTGGTGATGCCGGGCTTGATGTGCGGCGTGATGTAGTCCAGCACTTCGGAGGCCAGGCGGCAGGCCACGCGCATGCCCTCGATGTCCTCGGCGCTTTTGATGGTGATGCTCATGCCGCAATTATCCCATTGGCCCCCCGGCCGCGCAGGCGGCCGGGCCATGCCCGGTAAAATGGAGGGCTCCGGTGCTGGTTGCACGCTGGCGCCCGGAGCCACCCTCTACCCCTGACACCCCCCAACAGGCCGCTACCGTGACCTTGCACATGACCACGCTGGCGGGCGGCAACGCCCTCAGCACCTTCCGCGCCCAGCAACTTCAACCCGCCCTGGAGGCGATCCACCCCAAGATCAGCGGCATTGCAGCGCGTTTCGTGCATCTGGTCGCCACCGATGCGGCCCCCACGCCCGCCGAACAAGAACGTCTGGCCGCGCTGCTGACCTATGGCGACCCCTACGCAGGCCCCGAAAACGGCGCCGCGCTCATCGTCACGCCCCGCCTGGGCACGCTGTCGCCCTGGGCCTCCAAGGCCACCGACATTGCGCGCAACTGCGGCATCGCCATCCGCCGCGTCGAGCGCATCACCGAATACCGCATCAGCCTGAAATCCGGCCTGCTGGGCAAGACGCCCGAGTTGACCGCTGAGCAACTGGGCCAGATTGCCGCGCTGCTGCATGACCGCATGACCGAGTCGGTCGTGGCCGACCGCAGCGCGGCCGCAGCCCTGTTCACCGAACTGCAGCCCGCACCCATGGAGCATGTGGACGTGCTGGCCGGTGGCCGTGCAGCACTCGAAGCCGCCAACACCCGCTTCGGCTTGGCGCTGGCCGACGATGAAATCGACTACCTCGTGACCGCCTTCACCGGCCTCAAGCGCAACCCCACCGACGTGGAGCTGATGATGTTTGCGCAGGCCAACAGCGAGCACTGCCGCCACAAGATCTTCAACGCCGAGTTCACCATCGACGGCGTGGCGCAGGACAAATCGCTGTTCGGCATGATCCGCAACACGCACCAGCTGGCCCCCCAGCACACGGTGATTGCGTATTCAGACAACGCCTCGGTCATGGAAGGCCATCAGGTGGAGCGTTTTGTAGCAAAAATGGCCGCAAGCGCTAGTGAATCAAGCGCCAATAGCTATCAAAAAAGTAGCGTCACCCAGCATGTGCTGATGAAGGTGGAGACGCACAACCACCCCACGGCCATCTCCCCCTTCCCGGGCGCATCCACTGGCGCGGGCGGCGAGATCCGCGACGAGGGCGCCACGGGCCGGGGCTCCAAGCCCAAGGCGGGCCTCACGGGCTTCACCGTGTCCAAGCTTTGGGGCAGCACCGTGGGCAAGCCCGAGCACATTGCCAGCCCGCTGCAGATCATGGTCGAAGGCCCCTTGGGCGGCGCCGCTTTCAACAACGAATTTGGCCGCCCCAACCTGAACGGTTACTTCCGCGAGTACGAGCAAAACGTCGGTGGCGTGCAGCGCGGCTATCACAAGCCCATCATGATCGCGGGCGGCGTGGGCGTGATCGATGCCGAGCTGACCAAGAAGATCGAATTCCCCGCCGGCTCGCTGCTGATCCAGCTGGGTGGCCCCGGCATGCGCATCGGCATGGGCGGCAGCGCCGCCAGCTCCATGGCCACCGGCACCAATGCGGCCGAGCTGGATTTTGACTCGGTGCAGCGTGGCAACCCCGAGATTGAGCGCCGTGCGCAAGAGGTCATCAACCACTGCTGGGCACAAGGCAGCAACAACCCCATCCTGGCCATCCACGACGTGGGCGCAGGTGGCTTGTCGAACGCCTTTCCCGAACTGACCAACGACGCAGGCCGCGGCGCGCGCTTCGATTTGCGCTCCGTGCAGCTCGAGGAATCGGGCATGGCGCCCAAGGAAATCTGGAGCAACGAGTCGCAAGAGCGCTACGTGCTGGCGATTGCGCCCGAGTCGCTGGAGCAGTTCAAAGCCTTCTGCGAACGCGAGCGCTGCCCGTTTGCCGTGATCGGCACCGCCACCGAAGAGCGCCAGCTGGTACTGCACGACCCCGCCGCCACGGCCGATGACCAGAAGCTGCCGGTGGACATGCCCATGAACGTGCTGCTGGGCAAGCCGCCCAAGATGCACCGCGACGTGAAGACTGTGGAGCGCCAGTTTGCACCGATGGACTTGACCGGCGTGCCGCTGCAAAAAGCCGTGATCGACGTGCTGGCCCACCCCACGGTGGCGTCCAAGCGCTTCCTCATCACCATTGGCGACCGCACCGTGGGTGGCCTGAGCCACCGCGACCAGATGGTCGGCCCCTGGCAGGTGCCCGTGGCCGATTGCGCCGTGACGCTGGCCGATTACAAGGGCTTTGCGGGCGAGGCCATGAGTATGGGCGAGCGCACGCCGTTGGCCGCCATCAACGCACCCGCTTCGGGCCGCATGGCGGTGGCAGAAGCCATCACCAACCTGCTGGCCGCACCCATCGAGCTGTCGCGCGTGAAGCTGTCGGCCAACTGGATGGCTGCTTGTGGGGAGCCGGGCGAAGACGCTGCGCTGTACGAAACCGTGAAGGCCGTGGGCATGGAGCTGTGCCCGGCGCTGGGCGTGTCCATCCCCGTGGGCAAGGACAGCCTGTCCATGCGCACCCAATGGTCGGAAGGCAGCGACAAGAAGAAGGTCACGTCCCCCGTCAGCCTGATCGTGAGCGCGTTCGCCTCGCTGTCCGACGTGCGCGGCACACTCACCCCGCAGCTCAACGCCACAGAGGCTGACACCACCCTGGTGCTGATCGACCTGGGCAAGGGCCAGAACCGCATGGGCGGCAGCATCCTGGGCCAGACGCTGGACCAGAGCGGCGATGTGGTGCCCGATGTGGACGATCCGAAAGACTTGGTCAACCTCGTCAACGCCGTGAACGCGCTGCGCGCCAAGGGTCAGATCCTGGCTTACCACGACCGCAGCGATGGCGGCCTGTTGGCGGCTGCTGCCGAAATGGCCTTTGCCGGCCATGTGGGCGTGGCGCTGAATGTGGACATGCTCGTGACCGAAGGCGACGGCGTGAGCGACAGCCGCATGGACACGGGCGACGCCAAGAACTGGGCCACGCAGGTGGGCGCCCGCCGCGATGAGTTGACGCTCAAGGCCTTGTTCAACGAAGAATTGGGCGTGGTGCTGCAGGTGCGAACCGCCGAGCGCAACGAGGTGATGCAGACCCTGCGCGAGCACGGCCTGTCCAAGTTCAGCCACTTTGTCGGCAAGACGCGCCCTGTGTCGTCTGAAATCGATGCAGGCAAGGGCGAGCTGCAGGTCTGGCGTGATGCCAAGGCCGTGTTCAGCGCCCCGCTGGCCGATCTGCACCAGGTGTGGGATGCGGTGAGCTGGAAGATTTGCCAGCAGCGCGACAACCCCGCCAATGCCGATGCCGAGCACGCCGCAGCGGGCGAGCCCACCGACCCCGGCTTGCATGTGCACCTCACGTTCGATGCGGCCGACAACGTGGCCGCGCCGTTCCTGAACCTCGCCAAACCCAAGGTCGCCATCCTGCGCGAGCAGGGTGTGAACTCGCACATCGAAATGGCGTACGCCTTCACCGAGGCGGGCTTTGAGGCCTACGACGTGCACATGACCGACCTGCAGACTGGCCGCGTCAAGCTCGAAGACTTCAAGGGCGTGGTCGCCTGCGGCGGTTTCAGCTACGGCGACACGCTGGGCGCAGGCATCGGCTGGGCGCGTTCCATCACCTTCAACCCCGTGCTGGCCGCGCAGTTCCAGGGCTTCTTTGGCCGCACGGATACGTTCGGCCTGGGCGTGTGCAATGGCTGTCAGATGTTTGCCGAGCTGGCGGACATCATCCCCGGCGCGCAAGACTGGCCACGCTTCACCACCAACCAGAGCGAGCGTTTCGAGGCCCGCCTGTCGCTGGTGGAAGTGCTCGAATCCCCCAGCCTGTTCCTGCAAGGCATGGCCGGCAGCCGCCTGCCGATTGCCGTGGCGCATGGTGAGGGCTATGCCAACTTCAAGTACCGGGGCAACGCCGACAAGGCCATCGCCGCGATGCGCTACGTGGACAACCACGGCCGCGCCACCGAGCAGTACCCGTTCAACCCCAACGGCAGCGCCGGCGGCCTCACGGCCGTGACCACGGCCGACGGCCGCTTCACGGCCATGATGCCGCACCCCGAGCGCGTGTTCCGCAATGTGCAGATGAGCTGGACCAGCGAGGACCAGGCCCAGTACAGCGCCTGGATGCGCATCTGGCGCAATGCGCGCAAGTGGGTGGGGTAGAGACATCCCCCTGAGGCCCTGCGGGCCTTCCCCCTTCTCTCAAATGGCTGCGCCATTCGGGAAGGGGGACGCAGCCGGCGCGGCGGGGCGGCCCTTGCGCGGCTGCCCTGGTCTGGGCCGCGCGCTTTCGACCGATAGCGCTGAACCGAGCGGTGGTTCTGGGCATGCGCCATGCAGGCACGAATGGCGACTTTCAACGGGGCTTCGGCCCCGTTTTTCATGGTGCCGTCCATGGCAGGGTTGCCTTGGGCCGTTGCTATAGTCGGCGCTTTCCATTCCATCCCAAGGACCTCCCATGGCTTCTGGCAGCCTGCTTGCCCTGCTCGACGACATCGCCACCATCCTCGACGACGTGGCCTTGATGACCAAGGTGGCGGCCAAGAAGAGCGCAGCCATGGCCGACGATGTGTCGGTGATGACCAAGGTGGCCGCGCAGAAGACGGCGGGCGTGCTGGGGGACGACTTGGCGCTCAACGCCCAGCAGGTGACCGGGGTGCGTGCCGAGCGCGAGATTCCGGTGGTGTGGGCGGTGGCCAAGGGCTCGTTCATCAACAAGGTCATCCTGGTACCCGCCGCGCTGCTGATCAGTGCCTTTGCGCCCTGGGCGGTGACGCCGCTACTCATGGTGGGGGGCGCCTTCCTGTGCTTTGAGGGTTTTGAAAAGGTGGCGCACAAGCTGCTGCACGCACAGCACGAGGATGAGGCCGAGCACGAAAGCCACGCCAAGGCCAATGCCAATCCGGCGGTGGATCTGGTGGCCTTTGAAAAGGACAAGGTCAAGGGCGCCGTGCGCACCGACTTCATCCTGTCGGCCGAAATCATTGCGATCACACTGGGCACCGTGGCCTCCGCGCCCTTCGTGCAGCAGTTGACCGTGCTGTCGGGCATCGCAGTGATCATGACCATCGGCGTGTACGGTCTGGTGGCGGGCATCGTCAAGCTCGACGACCTGGGCCTGTGGCTCAACAACAAGGCCAGCAGCGCAGCGCGTGCCCTCGGGTCGGGCATTTTGCGCGCGGCGCCCTGGCTGATGAAGGGGCTGTCCATTGCGGGCACGGCAGCCATGTTCCTGGTGGGCGGCGGCATTCTGGTGCACGGGGTGCCCGTGCTGCACCATGCGGTGGAGGCTGCAGGCACGACAGCTTCGCAATGGCCCGTGGGCGGGTTGTGGGCTGTGTTGGTGCCCAACCTGCTGAACGCGGTGGTGGGCATCGTGGCGGGTGGGCTGGTGCTGGCGGGGGTGACGCTGGTGCAGCGCCTGCGGGGCAAGTCCACATCCCAATAGTGGGTATTCCTTGATCTAGGTCTAAGGGTTACTACCAGGGGCTTGAGGTAAGGCAAGGCCGGGTGGGGGGCGCAGCGGTTCAATGCATGTACGGGGGTCGTCCCCGTCCAACCGATGCGAAATACCATGAAAAAGAACCTGCTGGCTGTCGCCGTTCTCTGTGTCCTGTCCTCTGGCGCCGCCATGGCGCAACAGGCCGAGGGCCCCTGGATGGTCCGTGCACGTGCGGTGCACCTGGACAGCGCCAACAAGGACAGCACGCCGCTGGGCCTGTCGGTCAACAACAAGACCATCCCTGAAGTGGATGTGACCTACTTCTTCAACAAGAACATCGCTGCAGAGCTGATCCTGACCGTGCCGCAAAAGCACACCCTCAGCGCTGGCGGCGCCGCCATCGGTACGCTCAAGCATCTGCCCCCCACACTGCTGGCGCAGTACCACTTTGACGCCCCTGGCTTCAAGCCCTATGTGGGCGCGGGCCTGAACTACACGCGTTTTTCCAGCGTCAACCTGCCTGCAGGCGTGAGCATTGACCGCAACAGCTTCGGCCCTGCGCTGCAAGTGGGTGTGGACATTCCGCTGGCCAAGAACCTGTACCTCAACTTCGACGTGAAGAAGGTTTTCATCAAGACCGACGTGAGCGCAGGCGGTGCCAAGTTGGGCACCTTCAAGGTGGACCCCGTTCTGGTGGGCGTGGGTCTGGGCTGGCGCTTCTAAGGGCACAGGGCCCCAGCCGGGGCCCTGCGTTCCTGACGGCAAAAGTTCTCCAAAGGTCTAAAGGGCTGGCGCCTGCGCCAGCCCTTTTTTTGTGGGTGCGGAATTGGCCTACATACGGCAGTCAACGAGGCAACGCACAATGGGGTGGGGGAGCGTGTGGGGCGTGCCGCAATGTGGGCGCCCCAGGTGCCTCTGCTTTTGACCACCCGGCGGCGCTGCCGCACCAACGTCTTGACGACCCATGCTCCTGCCTCGCTACTCCGACATCACACACGGGCTGACCCAGCGGCCCGCATGCATCTCCCCCAAGTATTTTTACGACCAGCACGGCTCGCAGCTGTTCGAAGCCATCACGCGCCTGCCGGAGTACTACCCCACGCGCACCGAGATGGCACTGATGCAGGCGCATGCGGACAGCATTGCCCATGCGATTGGCCCGGGGCGCACCCTGATCGAGCTGGGTGCGGGCAACTGCCAGAAGGCTCGCACCCTGTGCCGCCTGGTGCAGCCGGCCTGTTTTGTGGGGGTGGATATTTCGGCGGATTTTCTGGAGCAGGCGGTGCAGGGGCTGCGCGATGACTTTCCGTCACTCGATGCCCGCGCGCTGGCTGGTGATATGACCCTGGGGGTGTCACTGCCCGACGACATTCCCCGCACCGGGCGCCTAGTGTTTTACCCGGGCTCGTCCATCGGCAACTTCGACCCGCCGCACGCGCTGGATCTGCTGGCCCACATGCGCGAGCTGATCGACGACGATGGCGGTCTGCTCATCGGCATCGATTTGCCCAAGGACGTGGCGGTGCTCGAAGCCGCCTACGACGATGCAGCGGGGGTCACCGCCGAGTTCAACCGCAATGTGCTGCGGCATGTGAACCGCCTGATCGGCAGCGACTTTGACGTGGCGCAGTGGCAGCACCGCGCGTTCTTCAACACCGAGGCGTTGCGCATCGAAATGCACCTGGAGGCCGCCTCTGACACCGAGGTGTGCTGGCCCGGCGGCGGCCGCAGGTTCGACCGGGGCGAGCGCATCCACACCGAGAACAGCTACAAGTACCCGCTGCCCGTGTTCACCGACATGCTCGCGCGCGCCGGTTTTGCGCAGGCCCAGGCGTGGACGGACGAGCGGGGCTGGTTTGCGGTGGTCCATGCCCGTCCTTGACTGGTGGCTGCCATGACCGTGACATCCCCTGCATTCGACGCGCTGTTGGCGCGCTACACCGCGGTGCGTGGCCGCTCGTTGGCCCTGGCGGCCCCACTGTCGGCCGAGGATTGCGCCGCGCAGTCCATGCCCGACGCCAGCCCCACCAAATGGCACTTGGCGCATACCACCTGGTTCTTTGAAACCTTTGTGCTCGAAGCCCACGAGCCAGGTTTCCAGCCGTTTGCACCGGCGTTCCGGGTGCTGTTCAACTCGTACTACAACGGCGTGGGTGCCAAGCACCCGCGTCCGCAGCGCGGGCTGCTCACGCGGCCATCGCTGGACGAGGTGCTCGCCTACCGGGCTGATGTGGATGCCCGCATGGCACGCTTGGCGCCCACCGTGGCGCACGACGCTGCGCTGCGTGGCCTGATCGAGCTGGGCCTGCAGCATGAGCAGCAGCACCAGGAGCTGATGCTCACCGACATCCTGCACCTGCTGTCCTGCAACCCCTTGTTCCCCGCCTATGCCAAGGCGTCTGACGCTGCGGCGCCCGAGGCCGCCGGGGCGCTGGCATGGCACTCCTTTGACGGCGGGCTGACCGACATCGGCCACGCTGGCAGCGGCTTTGCCTTTGACACCGAGGGCCCGCGCCATCGGGTGTATCTGCACCCTTACGCACTGGCCTCGCGGCTGGTGACGCAGGCTGAGTACCTGGCGTTTGTGGAAACGGGCGGCTACCGCAACCCGCTGCTCTGGCTGGCCGAAGGCTGGGACTGGCGGACGGCGCAGGGCCTGGAGCAGCCGCTGTACTGGCATCGCATTGACGGGGCGTGGCACCACTTCACGCTGGCTGGTCTGCAGCCGCTGCAGGGCGAGCAGCCGGTGGTGCATCTGTCGTACTACGAGGTCGATGCCTACGCGCGCTGGGTGGGCGCGCGCCTGCCCACCGAGGCCGAATGGGAGCATGCGGCCGCGCAGGGTGCCGCTGGCATGGCGCAGTGGCATGGCGCTGCGTGGCAGTGGACGCAGTCCAGCTACGCGCCGTACCCAGGCTTTCGGGTGGCGGAAGGCGCCGTGGGCGAGTACAACGGCAAGTTCATGGTCAACCAGTACGTGCTGCGGGGCTCGTCCAGCGTCACGCCGCCAGGGCATGAGCGGTTGACTTACCGCAACTTCTTCCCGGCTACGGCGCGCTGGCAGTTCACGGGCATTCGGCTGGCGCGCGACCTTGGCTGAACACGGCCAGCGCCCGGCGCTGACCGCCATCGCTCCGCCGTGCGCGGGGAGGCATGACGGCGTTGCTAGGTGTTGCCGATCGGTTTGCTATCAAATATGTAGCTGGCAGTGCTTATTCCACTAGCGCTTGAACACAAAAATCCTCAAAAGGTAGGTGCAGGGTGCCTGGCCATGCGCTTGGGAGGCGCATGGCCCTTTGCACATCACACCTTGTCGAGTGCCTGCGCCAAGTCGGCCTGCAGGTCGTCGATGTGCTCGATGCCGACCGACAGGCGCACCATGCCTTCGCTCACGCCTGCCTTGGCCAGCTCTTCGGGGTTGAGCTGGCGGTGGGTGGTGGACGCGGGGTGCGTGGCGAGCGACTTCGCATCGCCAATGTTGACGAGGCGCGTGAAGAGTTGCAAAGCATCCAGGAAGCGCGCACCGGCTGCACGCGGGTCGGCGTCGCTGTTCTTCACGCCAAAGCTCAGGATGCCCGAGGCCTTGCCGCCCGACTGGCGCTGCACCAGCGCGTGGTCCGGGTGGTCGGGCAAACCGGCGTAGCGCACGCATTCCACCTTGGGGTGCTTTTGCAGGTATTTGGCGATGGCCAGCGTGTTGTCGCAGATGCGGTCCATGCGCAGTGCCAGGGTCTCGATGCCTTGCAGGATCAAAAACGCGCTTTGCGGCGACAGCGCCGCGCCCGTGTTGCGCAGTGGCACCACACGCGCGCGGCCGATGAAGGCAGCGGGGCCCAGGGCTTCGGTGTAGACCACGCCGTGGTAGCTCACGTCGGGCTCGTTCAGGCGCGGGAAGCGGGCCTTGTGCTGCGCCCACGGGAACTTGCCGCTGTCCACAATCGCGCCGCCCACGCTGTTGCCGTGGCCGCCCAGGTACTTGGTGAGCGAGTGCACCACGATGTCGGCACCGTGTTCGATGGGGCGCAGCAGGTAGGGGCTGGGCACGGTGTTGTCCACGATCAACGGGATGCCGTGCGTATGGGCGACATCGGCCAGCGCGCGGATGTCGGTCACGTTGCCCAGCGGGTTGCCGATGGACTCGATGAAGATCGCCTTGGTGCGCGCATCGATGTGCTGCGCAAAGCTGGCCGGGTCGCGCGGGTCGGCAAAGCGCGTGGTGATGCCCTGCTGGGGCAGCGTGTGGGCAAACAGGTTGTAGGTGCCGCCATACAGCGTGCTGGCTGACACGATGTTGTCGCCGGCTTCCGCGATGGTCTGGATGGCGTAGGTGATGGCCGCCATGCCCGAGGCCACGGCCAGCGCGGCGATGCCGCCTTCGAGCGCCGCGACGCGCTTTTCGAGCACGTCGGTCGTGGGGTTCATGATGCGGGTGTAGATGTTGCCCGGCACCTTCAGGTCGAACAGGTCGGCGCCGTGCTGGGCGCTGTCAAACGCATAGGCCACCGTCTGGTAGATGGGCACGGCCACCGCCTTGGTGGTGGGGTCGGGGCTGTAGCCTGCGTGGACGACCAGGGTTTCGATCTTCATGACGTATTGCTCCTCCTCAAGGTGAATGGGCGCAGCGGGCGCCGCTGCAGGCCCATTCTTGCATCGGAAGATGCACGGGTCATCGAATCGTTCGTGATGAGCTTATGCGGCGGCCGCTGCGGGCGCGGCGCGGCGCGTGCCCGGCTCCGCCCAGGTGTGCTCGGCCAGCCGCACGGCGTCAGGGATGTGGATGTCGCGCTTGTCCATGTGGATCAGCCCCGCGTCTTCCAGCTCGTGCAGCACGCGCGAGAAATACTCGGGCGTGAGCGACAGGCGCGATGCGATGGTGGCTTTGCTCACTGGCAGCGTCAGGCTCAGGCCACCCGGCTCCTGCGGTTCGCCGCAGCCTGCGCAGGCCAGCGCAATACCGGCGGCGTCGCTGGAGTCTTCGGGCAGCTCGTGCAGCAGGTAGCTGATGACGCGCTGCATGCCGCTGTGCAGCGTGTAGGTCTGCACATCGTGCACCAGCCCGTGCAGGCGCCGCGAGATGCCCGCCAGCATGCGCATGGCAAAGCGTGGGTCGGCCTCGATTTCACGCTCCACCGTGGTCTTTTCCACGCTCAGCAACAGGGTCTCGGCCAGTGCCTGGGCGTTGATGATGTAAGGCTTGCCCGTGAACATCAGCGCCTCGGCAAAACTGGAGCCAGGGCCCACCAGTTCGATCACCTTCTCCTGCCCGGAGGGCGAGAGCGCGAACAGCTTGACCTGGCCCAGCACCGTCACGTGGAACTCTTCACAAGGGGTGCCCACGCGGAAAACGCTGTCACCCCGCGCGAAGCGGCGCAGCCGGCAGCCCTTGGCCAGGCGGGCCAGCTCTTCTGGGGTGGATTCCTGAAAAAGCGGCAGGGCCGACAGGTAGCGCGGAATGTCAAATTGCCGGATGTCCATGGTGGGGCTGCAGTGGGAGTAATGCCGCGATTACACGGGGACGTTCCCGGCAGGGCCTTGTCCAAAGTCAAAGGTGCATGCTGCACCGCGTCATATTTGCGTGCGCGTGATCTGGCTGTAGACCGCCGCCAGCCGCTGCGCCAGGTCGCGCGGGCGGTGGACCAGCGCGTAGCCCTGCTGGCCGAAGAGGTAGGGCAGGTAGTCGTGCCCCGCATCGTCAATCGTCACCGCAAAAGGCGTGAGGCCCTGGGCACGGGCCTGCTGCACCGCATGGCGGGTGTCCTCCAGGCCGTAGCGGCCTTCATACACGTCCAGGTCGTTGGGTTTGCCATCGGTCAGCAGCAGCAGCAGGCGCTGGCGTTCGGGGCGCTCTGCCAGCCGGGCCGTGGCGTGCCGGATGGCGGCCCCCATGCGGGTGTAGTAGCCCGGTTTGATGGCGGCGATGCGCGCGCGTGCTGGGGCGGCCCAGGCATCGTCGAATCCCTTGAGGTGCTGGATGCGCACGTTCTGGCGCCGCACGGAGCTGAAGCCCAGCATCTCGAAGGTATCGCCCCCAGCGGCCAGCGCCTCGCCAAACACATACAGCGCGTCGCGGATCACGTCGATGACGCGCATGGGCTGGCCTGCGCCGCCCACGTGGGCGTCGGTGGAGAGCGACAGGTCGGCCAGCAGCAGCGTGGCCAGGCTGCGCTCGGCGCGCACACGGCGTTGCCACACGGCAGGCGATTCGCTGCGCCAGGCGGCGCCGTCGGTGGCATGGCGCACCCAGGCGTCCACATCCAGCTCGTCGCCGTCGGGCTGGGCATGGGCGCGCAGCGGGGCGGCGCGCAGCACCTCGAGGCGGCGGCGCACCTGACGGGCGGTGGTGCGCAGCCGGGCGTCGGGGGCAAACGGCGGGGCTTCGCGCGCCACCATGCGCTGCACGGCACAGTGGGCGGGGCGCAGCACGCGGGCTTTCCAGTCCCACTCGGGCTGGTGCTCGCCGGGGCCCAGGGCGATGTCGTCAGCGCTGGCGCTGGGCAGGTCCAGGTCGAAACGCACACGCGAGGCCAGGCGCCGTGCATTGCCTGGGTCTTCGGCAATGGCCAGCACGTCCATGTCGCGTGCGGCGTCCAGCGCGTGGCCGTCGTCGCTGTCGTCGTCGGCGCGCTGCACCTTGGTGAATTCGCCCCAGGAGAGGATGGACTCGGCGCGGAAGAACAGCATCAGTGGCGCGGCGTGGCGCTCATCGCGCACCCGTTCGGCCCTGCGGCGCGTGCGGTCGTCGGACCCGGGTGCGGTGGCATCGCGGCCTTCGGGGGGCTCGGGCGGCTCCGTGGGGCGGCGGCTGGCCGCGGCCAGGGCCTGGCCGTTGTCCAGCCACAGCCAGACCGGCGCGGTGGCGCTGGACGGCAGTGCGGGCCGCGCCGTGCCTGGCGTGGCGCCGTCCAGCTCGCCGCGCAGTGCGCGCTGCACCCAGGCCTCGGCTTCGGCGGCGGGGCCGCGCAGGCGGTGCAGCGGCGGGCGCTGGGCCAGCTGCGCGTGCCGCAGCCGGTCGTGGGCAGCGGCCAGCCCCGGGAATGCGGCGCGGGCCGCCTGTTCCGCCGCCAGGTTGTGGGCGAGCCAGCCGGGCCGCGCGGGCCGCGCGGTGTGCCACTGCGAGCCCAGGGCCGCCAGCCACAGGTACAGGTCGCGGTTGAGTGCGCGGTCGGCAAAGACGGCGAGCGTAGCGGGCAGGGCCAGCACGTCGCTTTGGTATTCGGGCAGCGCGGCGCGTGTGCCGGCGCCCGCGGCGCGCTGCAGCCATCCGCGTGGGCCGCCCACGGTGCGGTCAGCGGCCGGGGCGATGCGCATGGCGGCGGGGCCACCCCCGCAGCGGAACAGCAGGCCCAGCGGCTTGCGCACTTCTTCAAGCGTGACGGCGGCCTCCGGGTGGCCGCCGGCAGCCCAGTGCGTAATCAGGCGGTGCCATTGCTGGCCGATCCATTCTTCCATGTCATTGCTCCGTGCCGTTGCTCGCGGCGTGTGGCGCGGGGGCCGAGGGGGTTTCACGTTGCCGTGCGCGCAAGGACTCGCGCAGCGCATCCACACCAATGCTCCACTGCAGCAGAGGCTCGCGCTGCTGGGCCGATTGCGAGTGTTCGCAGGCCTGCACGCACAGCCCACATTGCACACAGGAGAATTTGCGCCGCTTGAACTGGCGCGGCGGCAGGTGCATGGGGCAGGCGCGGTCGCAGGCATTGCCATGGGGTTCGTCGCAACTGCGGCACTGCGAAGGGTGGGCGGCCTGCAGGCCGGGCGAGGCCGCTGGGGCGGTGGAAGCAGGCGGGAGGCGCCCGGCATCGCGCGCGAAGCCCACCACGCGCCCGCGCGGGTTGGCCATCCACACCAGGCTCTGGAACAGGCCCACCGCGCAGCCGAAACGGCAGAACAGGTGGCGCGCGAACAGGAACTCGGCCGTGAACACAGCCGTGCCTGCCACCAGAAAGCGCACCTGGCCCGGGGTGGATGTGCCGTGCAGCAGGCGGCCCCACACATCGGCGGGGGGCAGCAGGTAGGTCAGCAGCGTGATGGCCCAGGCAAAGCCCATCAGCAGACACAGCAGCGCAAACACGGGCCACCAGCGCCTGTCGGGCGTGAGGCCGCGTTGGGGCGTGGGCTTGGGGTCCCACAGTGAGAGGCGGCCGCAGGCCTTTTGCAGCACATGGTTGAGCAGCTCCACCAGCGAAAAGTGAGGACAGAGCCAGCCGCAGTAAAGGCGCCCGTAGCGCCAGGCCACGGCCAAAAAGCCCCCCACGATAAGGAGCGCTGGCAGCAGCGCGCGCAGCAGCAGGCGCGCGGCCATTTCGCCGGGGCCGATCAGTCCCTGGCGAAAGGCGTCGATCCCCAGGCTCCAGCGCTGGCCCAACACCCAGAGCTGCACTTCCGTGAGGTCAAACCGCAGCAGGTTCAGCGCCGGCGCACACAGGAACAGCGCGAAGAACGCGATCTGAAAGGCACGGCGCTGGCGTTGCATGGCGGGGGCATCACCCCAGCAGGGCGCGCAGCACCTCGTCCAGCGCAGCGGCGGTGTCGGCGTCGTCGGTGAGCGCGTCCACAATGGCCGCGCGGCAGGCGGTGGCCAGTGGCACCCCCGAGACGGTGAGGCGTGCCGCCATCACCAGCAGGCGGGTGCTGGCCACTTCCTCCAGATCGTGGTCGGTGATCTGGCGCAGGGCGGTGCCCAGGCGCACCAGCGTGGCCGCCAGTTCGGCGCTGGCCCCGGCTTCCGTGCGCAGCACGGCTTCTTCCACCGCCGGGGTGGGGTAGCCCAGGTTCAGCGCCACAAAGCGCTGGCGGGTGCTGGGCTTGAGGCTTTTGAGCAGGCTTTGGTAGCCGGGGTTGTACGAGATGACGAGCATGAACTCTGGCGGTGCCGCCAGCAGCTCGCCCGTGCGCTCGATGGGCAGCACGCGCCGGTCGTCGGCCAGCGGGTGCAGCACCACGGTGGTGTCCTTGCGCGCTTCCACCACCTCGTCCAGGTAGCAGATGGCCCCCTGGCGCACGGCGCGCGCCAGGGGGCCGTCAGCCCACACCGTGCCGCTGGTGCCCAGCAGGTGCCGCCCCACCAGGTCGGCGGCCGACAGGTCGTCGTGGCAGCTCACGGTGATGAGCGGTCGACCCAGGCGCGCCGCCATGTGCTCGACAAAGCGCGTCTTGCCACAGCCCGTGGGCCCCTTGATGAGCAGCGGCAGGCGCTGTCGCCAGGCATGCTCGAACAGGGCGGCCTCGCCGCCCTGCTGGGCATAGAAGGGCAGGGCCGTGGTGGCGATGTGTTGCAGTTCGCTGTGGTCCATGGGGGGCCTTTGCCTTGTTTGCCGCTGGTGTGGGGTCAGGCGGGGTTCAGCGACCGGGCAGGCAGCACGCCGCTCTTGGCGCCCTTGCCACCTGCGTCTTCGGTCACCGGGTCACCACCAATGAAGAAGCTCGCGAAGAACAGGAACTGCCCCAGCAGGAAGATCACGCCGCCAGCGATACGCACCCAGTAAAAAATGGTGAGCTGGTCTTGCGTGGCCATGAAGCCCATGGCGTTGGTCAGGGGCATGCGTTGCAGCCAAACCTGCAGGATGCCCGCGCCCGTGAGGGCCAGCACCATGGTGGCCATGCCGATGGTCATGATCCAGAAGCTCCACATCTCGGCAGCCTGGGCCTTCTTGCTGTTGGCGATGCGGCCACGCAGCGTGGGCATGGCGTAGCTGATGAGCGTGATGACCACCAGCACATAGGCGCCGTAGAAGGCCAGGTGCCCGTGGGCTGCAGTGATCTGCGAGCCGTGGGTGTAGTAGTTCACGGCCGAGAGCGTGTGGATGAAGCCCCACAGGCCTGCGCCCAGAAAGCCCAGCACCGCGGTGCCCACGGCCCACAGCACGGCAGCCTGGTTGGGATGCTCGCGGCGGCGGCGTTGCACCATGTTGAAGGCAAACACCGTCATCATGAAGAAGGGGATGGGTTCCAGCGCACTGAAGATGCTGCCGATCCAGTGCCAATAGCCTGGCAGGCCGATGAAGTAGAAGTGGTGGCCCGTGCCCAGGATGCCGGTCATCAGCGCAAAGGCGATGATCACGTACAGCCACTTGTCGATGACCTCACGGTCCACGCCTGTGGTCTTGACCAGCACGTAGGCCAGCAGTGCGCCCAGGATCAGCTCCCACACGCCTTCCACCCACAGGTGCACCACGAACCACCAGTACATCTTGTCGCGCACCAGGTTGTGCGGGTTCACGAAGCTGAACAGGAACATCAGCGCCAGGCCCCACAGGCCCATCAGCAGCACGAGGCTGATGGCGGTCTTGCGGCCCTTGAGCACCGTCATGCTGATGTTGTAGAGAAAGCCCAGGGCCACGATCACGATGCCCACCTTGGTCGGCAGAGGCTGCTCCAGGAACTCGCGGCCCATGGTCTGCAGCAGATCGTTGCCGGTCAGCTCCGCCAGCTTGGCGTAGGGCACGGTCAGGTAGCCCACGATGGTGAGCGCACCTGCCACCAGGAAGATCCAGAACAGCACCTTGGCCAGCAAGGGTGAATGCAGCTCGGTCTCGGCCTCCTCGGGCACCATGTAGTAGGCCGCGCCCATGAAGCCGAACAGCAGCCACACGATCAGCAGGTTGGTGTGCACCATCCGTGCCACGTTGAACGGGATGTAGGGGAAGAACAGGTCGCCCACCACGTACTGCAGGCCGAGCGTGATGCCAAAGATGATCTGCCCGGCGAACAGCGCCATGGCTGCGATGAAGTAGAGCTTCGAGACCGATTGGCTCTGGTATTTGAGTGTGGAGATATGCATGGTGTTGTTCCCTCTCTCAACCTTCGATGTTGGGTGGCCACTTTTCGTTGTTGATCTCGCCCGTCCACTTGAGGAACTCGACCAGGTCGTCGAGCTGCTGGTCGGTCAGGTTGAACTGCGGCATCTGGCGGCGGTGGGCCACGCCGGTGGGTTGCGCCTTGATCCACACCTTGATGAAGTCGCCGCCCCGGCGCTTGTAGACATTGCCCAGCTCGGGCGCGAAGTACGCGCCTTCGCCCAGCAGGGTGTGGCAGCCGATGCAGTTGCGCGTCTCCCAGATCTTCTTGCCCGCCACCACGGCCGGGGTGATGGCCTGGGCGTTGGACCGCTCGGGAATGCGGCGCTCGCTATCGAACACGATGGCGGCGAACAGCAGGGCAAAAAACACCGTGCCCCCGTAGAACATATTGCGGGCCATCTGCTTGGTGAAACCGCTGTGTGACTGGCTCATTCGTAAGCCCTCCTTCGAACTTGAGGGCCTTATCCTCCCAAAATGGTCGGCTTTTTTCCTTGAACGGGTTCAAGGAAAGCGCCTTTGCCTGGGGAAACGGTCTGCAAGCGGTTTCCGAATGAAATACCCCACTAGTGCATATGAAATGTGCACTTATAGCTATCAAATAAATAGCAAGATGGGTGTCTCTAGCGGGGCCAGGCCGTGGCCACCAGAAGAATGAGCGTGGTCAGCACCAGCCAGCCCAGCAGCAGCCGCCGCCACAGGGCGGGTGCGTGGCGCAGCTCCATGTAGTCGAGCACGATGAACACGCCCTTGCCTGCGGCCAGAGCCAGCACCACAAAGGCCAGTGGGGTGCCGGGGGTGACACCCGGGTGTTCGCCCAGCCACCAGGTGGTGGCCGTGGCGGCCAGCAGGGCCAGCCAGATCCAGTCGATGCGGTCAGGGCGTTTCATGGTCTTCACCGCAACACGTAAACCAAAGGGAAAAGCAGCATCCACAGCAGGTCCACCATGTGCCAGAACACCGCGCCGGTCTCCAGCGCATGGCAATTGCCAGGGCCATAGGCGCCGCGCCGTGTGGGCCCCCACAGCACTGCAAAGATGATGCAACCCACGGCAGCGTGCAGAAAGTGAAAGCCTGTGAGCATCACGTACAGCAGGTAGAAGCTGTTTTCGGCTACGTCGATGCCTTCATTCCACTTGTGCACGTACTCCAGCGTCTTGAGCACCAGAAAGCCGCAGCCGCCGGCCAGTGCACCCAGCAGCCAGCGTGCGCCAGGGCCGGACTGGCCGGCCCGCACGGCATGCACGCTGCGGGCCACGCACCAGCTGGCCGACACCAGCAGCACCGTGTTGATGGCGCCGCTGGACAGGTCGAGCGTGGCCTGCCCGGCGGCAAACAGCGCGCGTTCGCGCACCCGCGTCACGGCAAACGACGCAAACAGGATGCCGAACGTGAGCAGTTCGGCCAGCACCAGCAGCCACACCACCAGGTCGCCTGGCAGGCGCTGCGCTGGCACGGGCTTGGGTTTGGAGAGGGCTCCCAGGGAATCACTCGGTGCAGCCATGCCGGTCAATGCGAGGTGCCTTCCGAGCGCGTGATCTTGTTCCACACGTTGTATTTGCCCACGGGCTTGCTCATGGGCAGGCGCTTGACCTCTTTCAAGGTCGTGGCGTCATACACGATGAGCGCGCCGTCCATCTCCCACACACTGGCCAGGGCGTACTTGCCGTCCTTGGTGAACTCGATGTGCGCCAGGATCTTGCCCGGCTCGCGCACGGTGGCCACGGGTTGCAGCGTGGCCTTGTCGATGAGGGTCATGGTGTCCTTGGCGGAGCGGCTCATCATTGAATCGGTCCAGGCGTAACGCGTCTTCTCGTGGCTGCGCATGAAGAAGCCCGGGCCAGGCGTGGGGATGGTGGCCACCGGCTTCCACGTGCGCATGTCGATCACATCGATGGCGCCGCCCTGGAGGTTGGGGGAGGCCAGCACCGTGGTCCCGTTCCACGCGAACGTGATGCCCGAGCCCAGGTGCGGCATGCCCGCAATCGGCAGGTCGGCGATCTTGCGGCGCACGTCCAGATTCACCACCTGGGCAGTGGCCGCGCCGTTGCCGGTGCCAGCGCCGGTGGCCGCAGCGTCCTTGGGCCGCGTCGCACCCAGCACGTTGCGGTAGCTCTGGTCGAAGAAGAAGTCGTCCAGCGGCTCGTCGAGCGGCGTGCGCCGTACCCCCAGGTAGCCGGGCGTGGCAATCGCCTCGCCCATCTTGTAGTCATGCACCAGGCCGTCGTGGATGGGCGCGGCCTGGGGGTCGTAGGAGATCTCCCAGATTTCGGGGATGTCCTTCAGTGCCACCACGAAGCTGTGGCGGGGCGCGGCGTCGTACACGGCCGACACGCGTGAACTGGCCTTGCCGTCGAGCGTGCCTGCGTTGTAGGTGCGCACCAGTTGCAGGTCGCTGTCGAACAGGGCCAGCGTGTGGGGCAGGTAGTTGGCGGCCATGACCCAGCGGCCGTCGGCGCTCACGGCCACGTTGCGCATGTTCAGCCCCGCGCGCACCTCGGCCACCACGGCAAGGCGCCACAGGTCGTATTTGGTGATCCAGCCATCGCGCGAGCCGAAATACACATACCGCCCATCGGGCGAAAACTTGGGCCCGCCGTGCAGCGCATAGCGGCTGGCGAAGCGGGTGATGACCTCGAAGCGGTCGCCGTCGACCAGGCTCACGTGGTGGTCGCCGCCTTCCACCACCACAAACAGGTTCATGGGGTCCGCCTGCCACAGTGGTGCGGCGGGTTCGTTGGCCGGGGCGGGGTGGAATTCGCGCGAGGCACGGATGTCGCTCTCCGCCCAGCTGGGCGCCGGCACCACCGGCGTGCGGATGAAGGCCGCCAGGGCCCGGGCCTCGGCGGCCGACAGCGTGCTACCAAAGGCAGGCATTTGTGTGGCTGTGCGGCCCTGGGTGATGACCTGCAGCGCTTCGGCCGCGGGCAGGCGGCTGAGGCTTTCGGGCAGCAGGGCGGGGCCCATGCCCCCGGTGCGTTGCGCGCCGTGGCAACTGGCGCAATGGGTGCCATAGAGGGTTGCGGCCGGGATGTCCTGGGCCGTGGCGAGGTCGTAGCCCATCCAGCACAGACCGGCCACGAGGGCTGCACGGGCCGCATCGGCCAAGTGCGCACGCCAGCGGGGAGTGGGGGTCTCACGCATGGAGCTGCTCCCGGATGGGGATGGTGACGCGCTGGCGCTGGGCATGGGCTGCGGCGCCCTGGGGCTGTTGCAGACCGATTTCGCTGTCTTCGAGGTAGCAGCCGGGGTCTTCGGCCCAGGCATTACCGGTGAGCTGCTGGGCGCGCACGCGCGTGTTGCCGCCACACAGCGCGAGGTAGCGACACTGCGCACAGCGGCCCTGCACGGGGCGTGGCTGCTGCTTGAGGCCGGCCATCAGCGGGTCGGAGGTGTCGCTCCAGATGGCGGAGAACGGGCGCTCGCGCACGTCGCCCAGCGTGTGGTGCCACCACATGGTGTCGGGGTGCACTTGGCCCAGGTTGTCGATGTTGGCTACGTTCAGGCCGCTGGCGTTGCCGCCCCAGGCGGCCAGGCGCTGCTCCAGCTGCGGCGCCCAGCGCGGCAACCGCGCCTGCACCCACTGCAGCAGGAAGGGGCCGTCAGCGTCGTTGTTGCCGGTCACGTATTCCTCGGCCAAGCCGGTTTGCGCCGCGTGCCAGGCCCGGTCGAATAGCTGCGTGAGCGCATCGCGCGTGGCCTGGAACTGTGCGTCCTTGCCCCGGTGGATGTTGCCGCGCCCGGCGTAGTTCAGGTGCGAGAAGTAGAACTTGTCGATCTGCTCTGCACGCATCAGGGCCAGCAGCGCGGGCAGGTCGTGTGCGTTCATCGCGGTCATGGTGAAGCGCATGCCCACCTTCACGCCCCGCTCGCGCAGCAGCTTCAGCGCGTTCAGGCTCAGGTCGAACGCGCCCTGCATGCGGCGGAAGCGGTCGTGGGTGTCGCGCAGCCCATCCAGGCTGATGCCCACATAGTCAAAGCCCATGGCGGCAATGCGGTCGGCCATGGGCGCGTCGATCAATGTGCCGTTGGTGGACAGGCCGGTGTAGAAGCCCAGGTCCCGCGCGCGGGCGGCAATGTCGAACAAGTCCGGGCGCATCAGCGGTTCGCCACCCGAGAGGATGAGCACCGGCACGCCATAGGCGCGCAGGTCGTCCATCACGCCGAACACCTCGTCGCGCGAGAGTTCGCCCGCGTAGTCGTGGTCGGCCGACAGTGCGTAACAGTGCTTGCAGGTGAGGTTGCAACGGCGAATCAGGTTCCAGATCACCACCGGGCCCTTGGGGCCGGTGGCCTTGCGTTCGCGTATTTCGGGGTAGGTGCCGGTCGCCTCGGCGGCGGCCAGCTCGCGCATGTATTGGCTAATCCTGAACATCGTGGGTACCTTTCAGGCGCAGTCCTGTCTTCTTGAGGATGGCCGTGGAATAGAGGATGTCGCGTGCCCGGCAGGCAGGGCCCAGCAGCGCAGCCACCACATCGGCCTGCCGCTCGACCTCGTCGCGTGTGCGGCCATGGAGCATGGCGAACAGGTTGTAGGGCCAGTCGGGTAGATGGCGGGTGCGGCGGTAGCAGTGGCTCACGCCATTGAGCTGGGCGATCTGGGCGGCCAGCGCATCCACCTGGTGGTCGTCCACATCCCACACGCTCATGCCATTGGCGGTGAAGCCCAGGCGGTAGTGGTTGGGCACGGCGCCAATGCGGCGCACCAGGCCTTCGTCCAGCATGGACGCAAGGCGCTCGCGCACCTGTTCGCCGCTCACGCCCAGCATGGCCCCCACCGCCTCGTAGGGGCGGGCCACCAGCGGCAAGCCACCCTGCACGGCGGCGATCAGGGCGCGGTCGAAGGCATCAAGCGCCATGGCGGGCTCCTTCCGGGGGAATGAGGGGCAGGCGCAGCTCGACGCGGTATTCGTGCTCCTTGGGGAACTGGAACACCGTCAGGCCGGTTGCCTGCTCGATGCGGCGGGCCGCGTCGGCCACGGCGGCTGCAGACTCTCCGGCCAGCACGAACCACATGTTGAGCGATGGGTGGTCACGCCGGTAGTTGTGGGCCACTTCGGGCAGGGCGTTTACCAGCGCCGTGACTTCGTCAAAGCGCTCCTCGGGCACGGCCAGCGCCGCCAGCATGAATTGCCCGCCGGCGCGCTCGATCTGGAACAGCGGGCCAAAGCGCGTGAGCACGCCGCTGGCCAGCAACTGGCGCAGGCATTCGATGACATGGTCCTCGCTCCAGCCCAGGGCCGCGCCCACGGCCGCGAAGGGGCGGTCCACCACGGGAAAGCCGCCGTGCAGGTAGTCCACAAGGAGCAGCTGGTCTGGCCTAAGCATGGAGGGCCTCCTGAAGGGCGGCAAACCGACGCGGGCTGCGCTGGGTGAACCTCCGCAAGGAGAACAGGGTTTCGCGGCGCAGGTGTGCAATGCCGGCCTGCTGCGCGGCCTGCTGTATCAGCGCCAGCACCTCGGCGCGCTCCTGCCCGTGCACCATGCAATACAGGTTGTAGGGCCAGTGCTGCGAGCGCGCACGCTGGTAGGCCAGGGTGATGCCGGGCTGCTGCGCCAGCAGCTTGCCGCAGGCGTCCACCTGGTCCTGCGCCACATCGAACACGGTCATGGCGTTGGCGGTGTAGCCCACCTCATGGTGGCGAACCACCATGCCGAAACGGCTCAGAGTGCCTTGCTCCAGCCAGCGGTGCAGGGTCTCCAGCACGGTGGCGGGGCTCCATCCCAGGTGTTCTGCCCAGGCGTCGTAGGGCCGAGCGATGAACGGCAGGCCTTGCTCGGCCAATGCCGCCAGTCCTGCTTCGTGGGCGGGGACGGGGATGGAGGCCGTGTGCGTGGTGCCCCCGGCAGCGGCGGTGGTGGCGTTGAGGTCGAAGCCCAGGTCGATGCGGTAAGGCCGCACCATGGGCAGCCGCAGCACGTCAAGCCCCGTGTCCTGCTCAATGCAGCAGAGCATCTGGTCCAGGGCGAGTGCGTCTGTGGCAGTGGCGACAAACCACAGGTTGAGCGGGTTTTCGCGCTCGTAGTTGTGGCTGACGCCCGGGTGGCTGGACACCAGGGCGGCCACCTCGTCCAGCCGCGCAGTGGGAACGGCCATGGCAGCAAGCAGGCCCGCGCCGCCTGCACCTGGCGCGAAAACGGCTCCGATGCGGCCCAGAACCCCCGCGTCCTTCAGGCGCTGGCAATGCGCAATGACCGCGTTGGCGGGGCGGCCCAGGGCGCGCCCCAGCACATCGAAGGGTGCCGGGCAAAGCGGGAAATCGCGTTGCCACGCGTTGAGCAACGGCAGGTCGCTGGTGTGCGCGCACATGCTAGAAACCCATGCGCTGGGCGCGTGCCGTGAAGAAGATACCGCTGGGCGCCTGCGCGACCAGCGATGCCTGCGTGGCCAGCGTGGTGGTGTCCAGCACCTGCACCTTGTCATCGTCGCGGCAGCTGATCCACACAGATTCACCGCGCGGCGTGAATTCCATGTGCATCACGGCCTTGCCGGGCTGCAGCGTGGCGGCCACGCGCTGGGCCACGGTGTCGATGACCTGCACGCGGTGGTAGTCGGGCACGGCGAAGTTCACCCACACCTGGCGTCCGTCGGGTCGCGCCATCACAAACACAGGCTGGCCCGCCACGGGGATGCGGCCCACCTCGGCCCAGGTGGTGGTGTCCACCACCAGCACCTCGTGGCGGCCGATGGCGGGCAGGTAGGCGTGGCGCCCGGCCACGGCCCAGCCGCGCAGGTGGGGCATCTTGAACACCGGCAGGGGCTCCTGCCCCCGGCCGTAGCCGGCGAGGATGCGGCGTGCCACGGGCGCGTCGGCCCAGGTGTCCACCAGGGCCAGGCCGTCTTCGCCAAACAGGCCGGCGATGTAGTGCCGGCCATCGGGGGTGACCAGCGCGTCATAGGGCTGGCGGCCGATGCCGTCGATGCGGGTCACGCGCGGCTGTGTGGGCTGGGTGCAGTCCGCGATGCAGATGGCGTTGGCATCGAACAGGCTGTAGATGAAGCGCCGCCCTGGCAGGTCGGCCAGGCCCACCACGCGCGAACGCTGGCCGTCGGCAGTGAGGGCGGGGATATCGGCCAGCAGTGTGAGCCGTTCGGCGTCAAACACCTTGACGCCGCCGGGCGTGTAGTTCTGTGCGGCCACCAGCGTGCCGTCGGCGCTGATGGCGCCGCCGATGGAGTTGCCCGCCTGCTGCTCGCGGGCGGTGACGCGCTGGGTGAGCAGGTCGATGCGCGTGAGCGCGCCATCGCGGCCGAACACATAGGCGTTGCGGCCATCGCGCGAGAAAACCACCGAGGCGTGCGACAGGTCGCCCAGCCCGGTCACGCGGGTGAGCACGGCACGCTGGCTGGTGTTGACGATGAGGACGGCGCCTGTGGCGCGCTCGATGACGACCCCGAGATCGCCCGTGCCCATCAGCGGCAGGGCAGGGGCCAGGGGGGTTGCGCAGCCACTGACTGCTAACAGGGGCAGGGCGGCAAGGCCACCCAGCAGCGAGCGCCGCTGCATCGCCAGGCCCCCCCAGGATGAAAAGCCTGCCGTGTCGGAGGGCTGCGACCGCGCGAAATGGGGAGCGTGGAGGGCGTTCTTCATGGCTTGGATGGCGGCGACTGGGGGAAGCCGCCGAGCAGTTGCCCGGCGATCCACAGCGCTTCTGCCTCGGTAACAAAGGTGCGCCACGGCGGCATGGGGGTGCCGGGGCGGCCGTGAAAAATGGTCGCGGCCATCGATTCGACAGGCTTGTCCGCCAGGGCCGCAGGGGTAAGGGGCGGGCCAAGCCCGCCGGTGAGGTGCATGCCGTGGCACGAGCCGCAGTCCTGCCGCACCATGCGCACCAGCTCGCGCTGGCGCTCTGGCGTGCCCGGCACCTGCGCTGCCGCCCCGGCACAAGCCAGGGCGCAAATCAGCAGCATGGCGGGGCGGGTGAAGGCAGGCATGGAAGGCTCGCGCAGCGGCTCAGGACTTCAGGATGAAATCGATCGCGGCCTTGAGGTCGGCGTCATCGATCTTGTCTGGCCCGTTGGGTGACATCGGAATGGGGCCGAAGACCCCCGAGCCGCCCTTGCGCACCTTGTCGCTCAGCTGGGCGATCACGTCCTTGCCTTTGTACTTGGCCGCGATGTCCTTGAACGAAGGGCCGACAAGCTTCTTGTCCTTGGAGTGGCAGGCCATGCAGCCCGCCTTGTTCAAGGCTTCTTCCGGTCCGGCTGCGCTGGCGGCGCCACTGGCCAGCGCCAGGGCCGCCGCCACGGCCAGGGGCCATGCAATGCGGTGGTTCTTCATGGTGTGTGTGCTCCTGTCGTACGGGTCAGTACACGTCGTGCTGGGTGTTGTAGACGTTGAAGTGGCCCGTGGGCGTGATGAGGCGCGGGTCCTTGATCACGGCCTTGAGCTTGAGCGTCTTGTCGTCCACGATCACCAGAGCGCTTTCCTTGTTCTTGGCGCTCCACACCGAGAACCACACCTCGTCGCCCGCCTTGTTGAACTCGGGCTGCACCACGCGCTTGGCGCCGTCATCCTTCAGCCCGGCCCACTCTGCAACGGGAAGGGTCACAAAGCCCTTGTCCAGGTTCTTTATGTCGTACACCACGATGGACTGCGAGATCTTGGGATCGGGGTTCAGCGGCGCGTCGGAGTACAGGTGCGTGCTCTTGGGGTGGCTCTTGATGAAGAGCGCGCCACCGCCAGGGCCCGTCAGCTTGGCCACTTCCTTGAAGGCGTACTGCTTGTGCTTCTTGGGGTCGGTGCCGATCAGCGAGATGGTGTCGTCGCCCAGGTGGCCGGTGGCCCAGACGGGGCCGAACTTGGGATGCAGCAGGTTGGCGCCACGGCCGGGGTGGGGGATCTTGCCCACTTCGGTGATGGCGGCCAGCTTGCCCTCCTTGGCGTCAATGGCAGCGATCTTGTTGCTGTTGTTGGCAGCGACCATGAAGTAGCGCTTGCTCGAATCCCAGCCGCCGTCGTGCAGGAACGGGGCTGAGCCGATTTCGGTGACCTTGAGCGCATCGATGTTGGAATAGTCCACCATCAGCGTCTTGCCGGTTTCCTTCACGTTGACCACGAACTCGGGCTTGAAGTGCGACGCCACGATGGAGGCCACGCGGGGCTCGGGGTGGTATTCCTGCGTGCCCACCACCATGCCGCGGGTGCTGACGATCTTCATCGGTTCCAGCGTGTCGCCGTTCATGATGGTGTACTGGGGCGGCCAGTAGCTGCCCGCGATGGCCAGCTTGTCCTCATAGCCCTTGAACTTGGAGGTGTCCACCGAACGGGCTTCCAGGCCCACGCGCACTTCGGCGACGTTGTCCGGCTTTTCCATCCACAGGTCGATCATGTTGATCTTGGCATCGCGGCCGATCACGAACAGGTAGCGGCCCGAAGCGGATGTGCGTGAGATGTGCACCGCGTAGCCGGTCTTGACGATGTTGATGATCTTCTTGGTGTCGCCGTCGATCAGCGCCACCTCGCCGGTGTCGCGCAGCGTGGTCGAGAAGATGTTCTCGATGTTGTAGTTGTTGAGCTTCTTCTTGGGGCGGTCCTTGGGCTCGACGATCACCTTCCAGGTCTTCTTCATGTCGGCCATGCCGAATTCGGGGGGGGTTGGTGGCTCGTGCTGGATGTAGCGCGCCATCAGGTCCACTTCCTGCTCGTTCATCTCGCCGGAGGTCAGCCAGTTGGGCATGCCGGCGGGGGAACCATAGGAGATGAACACCTTGAGGTAGTCCGTGCCCTTGGCGGTCGTGATGTCGGGTGTGAGTGGTTTGCCCGTGGCACCCTTGCGCAGCACGCCATGGCAGCCCGCGCAGCGCTCGAAGTAGGTCTGGCGCGCTTTCTCGAACTCGGCCGCTGTCATGGGCGGCGCCTTGGGGTTGGTGCTCTGGTGCATGGGCTCATTCACCAAAGGGGACCCGCCAGCCTGGTAGTTCATTTCGGGTTGCGAGACTCCCTTGCCTGCCTGTGCCATCACCGAGGTGGCCACGGCCATGGCGGCGGCTGCCAGTGCAAGGTGCTGGACGGTTTTGATTGCTTTCATCATCGGTCCTCTGCGTCATGGAGCAGCGATTGGTTTTCGGCAAGGCGCGGCTGCGCTCTGCGGCCCGGCCAACGGCTGTCCTTCGTCTGGTGCGGGCCTGCGTATCGTCCTGCGGGCGGTGTGCGCTGTCCTTGAACTGGTTCAAGGACGCGCGGGCCTGTGTGTCAGAACAATGCATCACCCCACAGACAACCCGAAGGCCACACGATGAGCTTCATGGACAACCCCCAATGGCTGGAGCCGGTGCGTGGCTCGGCCACCGGTGCCCCGGTGCCCACAGGGCGCGTGACCCTGGTGGGCGCGGGCCCGGGCGACCCTGACCTGCTGACGGTCAAGGCTGCGCGCGTGCTGCGCGAGGCCAGCCTGGTGCTGTACGACCACCTGGTGGGTGAGCAGGTGCTGGACCTGGTGCCTGCCACCGCCGAACGCATCTACGTGGGCAAGGAGTCCTCCCGCCACACGCTGCCGCAGGAGGCCATCATCGACCTGATGTGCCGGCTGGCGCTCAGTGGCAGGCCGCTGGTGCGCCTGAAGGGGGGCGACTGCTACGTGTTCGGGCGCGGCGGCGAGGAGGCCCTGGGCCTGGCGCAGGCGGGCATTCCATTTGAGGTGGTGCCTGGCATCACGGCGGCACAGGGGGCGGGTGCCTGTGCCGGCATTCCGCTCACGCACCGCGACCATGCCGGCACCCTGGTGCTGGCCACGGGCCATCTGCGCGGCGACAACGACACGGCACTGGACTGGCCGCTGCTGGCGCGTGCGCGCCAGACGGTGGTGTTCTACATGGGCGTGGCCACGCTGCCGACGATCTGCGCCCAGCTCTTGGCGCATGGGATGCCGGCCGACACACCAGCGGCCATCGTGGAGCGTGCAACGCTGCCCGGGCAGCGGTGTCTCACGGGCACCCTGGCTTCGCTGCCCGGCGTGGCCGTCAGCCACGCGGTCCAGGCACCAGCCTTAGTCATTGTGGGTGGTGTGGTGGCGCTGCAGCCGTTGCTCGCGCAGGGCATGGCCCGCGCGGAGTGAGGGGAGGGTAGAGGGCGCTTTAGGGGCAGTCCTGGCCCTGGGGTGGGGCTGCCGCCCGCCTTCAGCGCGTGGGCGCTGCGGGTGCGGGCCGGGTGCGGTAGAAGGTCAACGGCACGCCGGGCTCTTGCTGGAGCACCTGGCGCTTGATTTTGCCCACCACGTGCATCTCGCAGGGCTTGCAGTCAAAGCGCAGCGTGAGTTTTTCCTTGCCGTTGATGAGCATCAAGGGTTCGGCCTTGATCGTGCCCTGCACGCCGGTCACGCCCTTGGCCTGCTTGGGGCACAGGCTCATCGAAAAGCGCACGCAGTGCTTGGTGATCATGAGGCTGACTTCGCCTTCCTCCTCGTGCGCTTCGTAGGCCGCGTCGATCACCTTCACGCCGTGGCGCACGTAGAAGTCGTGCGCCTTGTGGTTGAACACATTGCCGAGGAACGAGAGCGTGTCTTCGGGGTAGGGCGCAGGCGGTTCCACCGGCGTTGCGCGCGGCAGGCGGGCGAAATTGCGGGCACGGTGGGCCTCCAGGTCGGCCAAGGCATCGCGACGCAGCGCGTTGAGTACCGAGGCAGGAACGAACCAAGGCTGCGACAGCTGCAACGCAATGTCGTGCACCGCAAATACCGTCGCGCCAAAGCGGCCCAGCTGTTCGCGCAGGCTGGCCTCGGCCTTGGCTGCATCGGTGGCGCTCTGGTGGGGCTGCTGCACGTCGGCGCAGCCCGTGTTGCCGTCTTCGTCGGTCAGCGTCAGGCGGAAGCCGGTGGGGGTTTCGCTCAGGTGCGCCCATAGGCCGATGCGGCGGTCGCTGGACTTTTTCTCCAGCGTGCGGACCCAGTCCATGTCGCGGTTGCGGTTGACTTCGGTGCCCTTGCGCAGGTCTTTGAAGCCGTCCATCGGGTCCTTGGGGTACACGCGCCACTGGCCCACGCTGCGGGCGGACACAGGTTCAGCCACATTGATGGCCATGCCGATCAGCTCCTTGTGCAGGTCGTAGTAGCACAGGCCGTCGCCGTTGTGCAGCACGGTGGCGGGGTCGCTCACTTCCAACTCGACGAAGTCGGGGCCCACCTTGGTCACCCAGCCGATGGCCTGGCCAGGGTTCTTGGGGCTGTCGAAGGCGCCGATGTCTTCCTTGCGGCCGGTCACAAAGTAGTCGGTGAACTCGCGGTTGAAGTTCTGCAGCGGGTCGGGCGCGAAGGTGAAAGTGGTGCGCCCGCTGGATGAGCGCGACAGAGGCCGGCCCGCGTTCTCGCGTTCTTCCAGGATCTCGTCGAGCAGCGTGCGGTAGTGGGCGGTGATGTTCTTCACGTAGCCCATGTCCTTGTAGCGCCCTTCGATCTTGAAGCTGCGCACACCGGCGTCGATGAGGGCGCGCAGGTTGTCGCTCTGGTTGTTGTCCTTCATGCTCAGCACGTGCTTGTCGTGTGCGATGAAGCGGCCCTGCGCGTCCGTCACCTGGTAGGGCAGGCGGCAGGCCTGGCTGCAGTCGCCCCGGTTGGCGCTGCGGCCGGTCTGCGCATGGCTGATGTTGCACTGGCCGCTGTAGGCCACGCACAGCGCGCCGTGGATGAAGAACTCGATGTTGGCGCGGCCGGGCGCATCCACCGGGCCCAGCGCCTTGTGGACTGCTGCAATCTGCTGCACCGTGAGCTCGCGCGCCAGCACGATCTGCGACAGGCCTGCGTCCTGCAGAAAGCGGGCCTTTTCGGGCGTGCGGATATCGGTCTGGGTGCTCGCGTGCAGCTGGATGGGGGGCAGGTCGATTTCGAGCAGGCCCATGTCCTGAATGATCAATGCGTCAGCGCCTGCCTCGTACACCTGCCAGGCCATCTGGCGCGCGGCCTCCAGCTCGTCGTCGCGCAGGATGGTGTTGAGCGTGATGAAGATGCGGCTGTTGAAGCGGTGCGCGTGCTTGACCAGGCGCTCGATGTCCCGGATGTCGTTGCCCGCACTGGCTCGCGCGCCAAAGGCGGGGCCGCCGATGTAGACGGCGTCGGCGCCGTGGTTGATGGCTTCGATGCCAATGTCTGCGTCGCGCGCGGGCGAGAGCAGTTCGAGCTGGTGGGGCAGGAGGGACATGGGGCGTGATTATCCCAGCCTGTTCCACAAGGCGGCAGGCCCCGGTTTATTAGCGCGGTTAATGGTGGAACAAATTACTAAGTTTGCTTAGCAATTGAAGAAAATGGGCGCTGGGGTGGCTACGATGCTAGCTTTGTAGGTTTGTTGTGTACAAGATCGGTGCACAACACGCTGCTTTGACCGACCCAGGAGACTTTGTACCGTGCTGCGCCCCGTTTTTGCTTCCTCGCCTCTGTTCCGAATTTCTGCCCTGACCGCCATCGCGCTGGCCGCCAATCTGGCCTCCGCACAAGACGTGCAAACCGTCAAGATCGCCCACGCAGGCCCTGTGTCGGGCGGCATTGCCCACATCGGCAAGGACACGGAAAACGGCGTGCGTCTGGCCATTGACGACCTGAACGCCCAGAACCTCGTGATCGGCGGCAAGAAGATCAAGTTTGAAATCGCGGCCGAAGACGACGCGGGCGATCCGCGCCAGGCCACCGCCGTGGCCCAGAAGCTGTGCGACCAGAAGGTGGCCGGCGTGGTGGGGCACTTGCAGTCGGGTACGTCCATCCCCGCATCGGCCATCTATGCCAAGTGCGACCTGCCACACATCACGGCCTCGGCCTCCAACCCCGACCTGACCAAGCCCGGCCACAAGACCACCTTCCGCCTGATCGCGAACGACAATGCCCTGGGCGCTGCGCTGGCGCTGTTTGGCGCGGACCACCTCAAGCTCAAGAGCGTGGCCATCATCGACGACCGCACGGCCTATGGCCAGGGCGTGGCCTCGGTGTTCAAGGCCACGGCGCTGCAAAAGGGCCTGAAGGTGGTGGCCGAGGAGTTCACCAACGACAAGGCCACCGACTTCATGGCCATCCTCACTGCCATCAAGAACAAGAAGCCCGACGCGATCTTCTACGGCGGCTTGGATGCGCAGGCGGGCCCCATGCTGCGCCAGATGGAGCAACTGGGCCTGGGCAACGTGAAGTTCTTTGGCGGCGATGCGCTGTGCACCGAGAAGCTGCCCGAACTGTCGGGCAAGACCCCCGCGCTGAAGAATGTGACCTGCGCCACGGGCGGCGCATCGGTGGACAAGATGCAGGGCGGCGCTGACTGGAAGAAGCGCTACGACGCCAAGTTCCCCGGCCAGTTCCAGATCTACAGCCCCTACGCCTATGACGCTGCCATGGTGCTGGCCGACGCGATGAAGCGCGCCAACTCGGTGGACCCCAAGGTGTTCGCGCCGTTCCTGGCCAAGACCGAATACAAGGGCGTGACCGCCAACATCGCCTTCACCGCCAAGGGTGAGCTGACCACCCCGGCCGTGACCTTGTACACCTTCAAGGACGGCAGCCGCGTGGCGCTGAACTGAGGCTACCCTCATCCGCTGCTTCAGCGGCTCCCACCGCTACGGCCGCCCAGTGCGGCCGTTTTTGCGTGCGGGGTTTGGCTTTACAGTCAGGCCCGTAGCGAGCAGGCCACGGGTGCCTGCCAAGGAGCCAAGGTATGCGCGCAATATTTGGATTGGTCGGGCTGGTGGTGGTGGTGGCCATCGTGGGGTTGCTGGCCAAGAAGCAGCTGGCGGCCACGCGTGCTCCCCTGCCTGCGTTGCAGACCAGCACCGGCGCAGCAGGGACCGCCTCGGCGCCCACGGGCACGGTGCGCGAGCAGAGCCAGCAGATGCAGCAGCAGGTCAAGCAGCAGATGGAAGGCCTGATGCAGCAGGCGCGCCCCATGCCTGAAGACGATAAAAATGAGCAAAAGCAGTAGCAGGCGCCCATATTTTATGCCTTGTTAGCTATTAAAAATATAGCAATGAACACCAACCACGATGCGCACTGGATGCGTCTGGCTTTGGCCGAGGCGCAGGCGGCTGCCAGCGCTGGCGAGGTGCCCGTGGGTGCCATCGTGGTCCAGAACGGCCAGGTCATCGCCACCGGCCGCAATGCACCCGTGGAGGGCCACGACCCCACGGCCCACGCCGAAATCGTGGCCCTGCGTGCCGCTGCGCAGCGGCTGGGCAATTACCGGCTGGACGGCTGCAGCCTGTACGTCACGCTGGAGCCCTGCGCCATGTGCAGTGGCGCCATGCTGCATGCGCGGCTGGCACGGGTGGTGTATGGCGCGCTGGAGCCCAAGACGGGGGCGGCGGGCTCGGTGCTCAACCTGTTTGGGCATGCCGCCATCAACCACCAGACCGAGGTGGTAGGTGGGGTGCTGGCGGAGGAGTGCGGCCAATTGTTGAGCGGCTTTTTTGCACAGCGCCGCCGCCAGCAACGCGCCGAGGCACTGGCCCGCCACCCGTTGCGTGACGATGCCCTGCGCACGCCCGATGCGGCGTTTGCCAACCTGCCTGGCTACCCATGGGCTCCCCAGTACGTCAGTGATCTGCCGAGTCTGGCGGGCCTGCGCATGCACTATCTGGACGAGGGCCCTCGCGATGCACCGCGCACCTGGCTGTGCCTGCATGGCAACCCGGCCTGGAGCTATTTGTACCGGCGCATGCTGCCCACCTTTCTCGCGGCAGGTGACCGCGTGGTGGTGCCCGACCTGATCGGCTTTGGCAGAAGCGACAAGCCCAAGAAGGAAGGCGCGCACCAGTTCGAATGGCACCGCCAGGTGCTGCTGGAGCTGATCGAGCGGCTGGATCTGCGCAACCTGGTGCTGGTGGTGCAGGACTGGGGCGGCATCCTGGGCCTCACGCTGCCCATGGCGATGCCTGAGCGGTTTGGCGGCCTGCTGGTGATGAACACGCTGCTGGCCACGGGCGACGCGCCGTTGCCCCCGGGTTTTGTGGACTGGCGCGCGATGTGCCGAGACAAGCCGCTGTACGGAGTGGGGCGCCTGCTGGCGCGCGGCAATCCGCACCTCAGCCCTGCCGAGTGCGCGGCCTACGATGCGCCTTTCCCCGACAAGGGTTACCGTGCCGCGCTGCGGGCATTTCCCGAACGTGTCCCCGCCGCTTTGGACGATTCCGGGGCGGCGCTGTCGCGTGCAGCCCGCGATTTTTGGCAGCACCAGTGGCGAGGCCGCAGCCTGATGCTGGTGGGGGCGCAAGACCCGGTGCTGGGGCTGCCCACCATGCGGTCATTGCAACACCACATCCGCGGATGCCCCGAGCCGGTGGTGCTGCCCCATGCAGGCCACTTTGTTCAGGAGCATGGCGAGGCCATTGCCGCACGGGCTGTGGAATACTTCGGCCACTGATTTGCCCGCTGGCGCCGCCTGACTGCATGGGGCGCCGGGCATTCCCCCTGTTTACGGAGCAGACCCCATCGGGCCTGAGCGCTTTGCACGACCACCATCACGACCACTCCCAGTGCGACCACGACCACGGTCCCAAGCACATCTACATTTATTCACCCTCCAGCGCAGTGCGCGACAAGGCTGCCTTCAAGCGGGGCATTGCCCGGCTCAAGGCCCAGGGCCATGAGGTGGAGGTGGATGTGGACGCGCTGGCCACGCACACGCGCTTTGCGGGTGACGACGCCACCCGGCTGGCCGCCATCCACCGTGCGGCGGCCAGCGGCGCCGATGTGGCGCTGATCTCGCGCGGGGGCTATGGCCTCACGCGCATCCTGCCGGGCATCCGGTACAAGGCGGTAGCCAAGGCCATCGAAAAAGGCACGCACTTTGTGGGTGTGAGCGACTTCACTGCCTTCCAGCTCGCCGTGCTGGCCAAGACGGGGGCCACCACCTGGGCGGGGCCCTCATTGGGGGCCGATTTTGGGGTGGAGGGCGAGCCCGACGACATCATGGAAGCCTGCTTTGACGACCTGCTGACCGGCCACGGTGAGGGTACGGGCTGGCGCATGCACAAGGAAAAGCCCCATCCAGCCACCGACAAGCCTGCTGTGCCCAATGTCTATGTGAAGAGTGCCACCCTGTGGGGCGGCAACCTGGCGGTGCTGGCATCGCTGGTGGGTACGCCGTACTTCCCGCAGGTCAAGGGCGGGGTGTTGTTTGTAGAGGATGTGCACGAGCATCCCTACCGCATAGAGCGCATGTTGACCCAGCTGCTGCACGCGGGCGTGCTGGCCCAGCAGAAGGCCGTGGTGCTGGGGCAGTTCACCAACTTCAAGCTGGCGCCGCACGACAAGGGCTACAAGCTGCAGTCGGTGGTGGACTGGCTGCGCACCCAGATCAAGGCGCCCGTGCTGACCAATCTGCCGTTCGGGCATGTCGAGACCAAGGTGCTGCTGCCCGTGGGCGCCACGGTGTCGCTGTCGGTGGAAGAGCGGGACGCGCTGATTTACTGGGGCCACCAGCACTGAGCGCGCAGGTAGAGCGCGGCTGTGTGGCGGGAACAGGGAGCAGGCCCGTCGCGAGCCGCCGCTTCAGGGTTCAGAAATGTGCGCGGGGCGCGTGAGGCATTTGCGGAACACGCAGAGACAGCGGCAACTGGCCCTGGAACATCGGCGTAACTTCGTCCAGCACGGTCTGGGCGACGGCCTGGCCACGCAGGGGAATCAGGGTGTCGAGCAGGTCGCTGCGCAGGTACCACAGCGCCTCGATGTCGCCCGCATAGCGCAGGCGCATGTTCATGCGCGCCACTTCGCAGCCGGTGAGTCCCGCAAGGCTTTGCAGCATGGCTCGCCGCACCTCTTCCAGACCCTGGTCGCGCACCCAAGCCGTCGATGACGGCTTGTCACGACCCAGGAGGTCGTGCAGGCTGCTGCGGAGATTGGGTTTGTTCCAGCGCATGGACGGAGAGCGGTGCGATTTTTGTAACAGGGTCGATCAAAGTAAGCGGGAGTGAGGATTGACGCAAGGGTGGCGCTCCTGTTTTTGTATAAAGACAACACGTCTCCTCGGTTTGTTGCGAACTTTTACGCATTCCTCTTGGATGTTTGTCATGGCACCGACAGCGCATGGCGTATCGGGTGCGCAACGGGGCACGCGCCTTTCATGCCCGGCCTGTGCGCCCTGTTTCCCTGTCGAACACGACCCGTGCGAGATCGTCTGCATCGCACAGTTCTGTTGCGCCTCTCCCTGCACACCCCGCCGCCACAAACGGCGGTGCGCGCGGCCTCCAAAGGCCCTTGTGCAGGGCGGTTGACGCTTTGATAGGTGCGTCTTCGTTGAGCTTGCACTAAACTGATTCACATGATGTTACTAATCGGCCATCGTTCATGAGTGTGTTGTCGACGGTGGTCTTCGCAGACATATCGGGCAGCACCTCGTTGTATGAAACGCTAGGCAACGAACGCGCCACCGAGGCCGTGACCCAGGTCACCCAGTGGATCAGTGACACCATCGAGGCACATGCCGGCCGGGTGGTCAAGAAGCTGGGCGATGGCGTGTTGTGTGTTTTTGGCGATGCGGCTACGGCCGTGACCGCCACCACCCAGATGCTGCGCCAGCACCAGGCGCGTCTGGACCGTTGGCCTCAGCCGCTGCGCATGGACATCCGCGTGGGCGTGGCCAGCGGCGAGGTGGTGGACGTGGATGGCGACTGCTATGGCGACGCGGTCAATGTGGCCTCCCGCCTGTGCGAACGGGCGGGCCCCGCCGAAATCTGGGCCACCGAGACAGCGGTGCTGCTGGCAGGGGCAGCTGCAGACGTTTGGTATCGCAAGCTCGGCCTGATGGAAATCCGTGGCAAGGCCGAGTTGCAGATGCTCTACCAGGTGGAGTGGCGTGAGAACGAAGAGCCCGACTCGCTCACCATGCAGGCGGCACTGGTCAGCAGTTTTGCCCCGGCCGATTCCATCCTGGGGCATATCCAGTTTTCCTGGCACGGTGTGGACATGTCGTTCACGTCGTCGGATGCGCCCGTGCACGTGGGGCGTGCCACCCATGCGCAGCTGTGCATCAACGACCCCCGGGTGTCGCGGCTGCATGCGCGCATCGACTGGCGCAACAGCGGCTTTGTGCTCACCGACATGAGCAGCTTTGGCACCTGGGTGCGGTTTGACGGCAGCGACTCCCCCGTGCGGCTGCGCCGCGATGCCTGCATCCTGCATGGCACCGGGCAGATAGCGCTGGGGGTTCCGTTCACCGAGTCCAGTGCCCCGATCATGAACTTTCACGTCGCAGGGACCAGCGTTCATCTGGGCTGAGTCTTCGGCCAACATGCCGGGCTGCCGCCGGTAGGGCCGGTTCTGGCTCGGTGCTCCTGCCCCCTTCACTTCCGAACAGACACGAACAACAGGCACGAGAGGCGAGACATGGCGTGGATGAAGCGAACGGCCGTCGGGCTGGTGGTGGCGGTATTGCTGGTCGGTACAGGGGCCGCGGTGCATGTGCAGCGCAGCTTTGCGACGCTGGATGGCAAGCTGGTGGTGAAGGGCCTGCGCCAGGCCGTGCAGGTGCAGCGCGATGGCGCCGATGTCACCCACATCCGCGCGCAGAGCCCGCAAGACGCCTGGTTTGCCATGGGCTATGTGCATGCGCAGGAGCGCACCTGGCAGCTGGAGTTCAACCGCCGTGTGATGCATGGTGAGCTGTCCGAGGTGTTCGGGCCCGCCACGCTCGAGACCGACAAGCTCATGCGCGCGCTGGACATCGCGGGTACGGCCAAGCGTCAGTATGCAGGTCTGCCGCTGTATGCCCAGGAGGCCTTGCAGGCGTACAGCCAGGGCATCCATGCCTTCCACCAGAACCGTCCCCAGGCGCTGCCGCCGGAGTTCCACATCCTGGGCGTTCAGCCGGGTGGTGCCACTGGCGCCGTGTGGGAGCCCGAGGACAGCGTGGGCTGGGCGCTGATGATGGCGCTGGACCTGGGCGGCAACTGGGGCAACGAGTTTGCGCGGCTGTCCATCGCCAAAACGCTGGACACCGAGCGCCTGTGGCAGCTGATGCCGCCTTACCCGGGCGAGCGCCCCGCGGCCTCGGCTGACCTGGCCGCGTTGTACCGACAGCTGGGGGTGTACCGGGTCACCGATGCCAGCGCTTCTGCTGCGCCATCCGCAGCTACAGCGTCGGCGGACCCAGGGGCTGCATCTGCCGCGCTGGGTGAAGGGCCCTTGTCCCGCCAGATCAGTGCCGGCATGCTGGCCTGGGCCGACGAGTTGACCCGCAACGCGGGCACCAACGACGGCAAGGGCAGCAACAACTGGGTGCTGGCGGGCACCCGCACCGTGAGTGGCAAGCCGCTGCTGGCCAACGACCCGCACCTGGGTCTGTCGGCACCCGCCATCTGGTACTTTGCGGGCTTGCAGGCGCCCGCAGGCCAGGCGTCTGACGGCACCCCCATGGGTGCCATCGACGCAGTGGGAGCCACCTTGCCCGGCATGCCCTTTGTGGTGCTGGGCCGCACGGACAAAGTGGCCTGGGGTTTCACCAACACAGGCCCGGACGTGCAGGACCTGTACCTGGAGCAGATCAACCCCGCCGACGCCTCGCAGTACCGCACGCCCGAGGGCTGGGCGCCCTTCACGGTGCGCAATGAAACCATCCGCGTGAAAGGGCAGGCCGATGTTGCCTTGAAGGTGCGCAGCACGCGGCACGGCCCCGTGTTGAGCGACGCGCAGAAGTCGCATGCCGACGTGCTGGACCTCGGCAAATACGTGCTGGCGCTGCGCTGGAGCGCGCTCGATGCCGACAATCAGACGGTGCTGGCGGGCCTCCAGACCAACCAGGCGAAATCGGTGGACGCCTTGTTCGCGGCCCTCTCGCACTACCACTCGCCGATGCAGAACGTGGTGGCGGCCGATGACCAGGGCAACATCCGCTTCAAGGCCGCAGGCCGTGCGCCCGTGAGAGACCCTGCCAACGACATCCGGGGCGTGGCGCCCTCGCCGGGCTGGGACGCCCGGTACGACTGGAAGGGCTGGCTGCCGTACGACCAGACGCCGGAGGACAACGGCGCCCGGGGCTGGATTGCCACCGCCAACCAGCGGGTGACCGCGCCGGACTACCCCCACTACCTGACCCAAGACTGGGCCTTGCCCTACCGCTACGAACGCATTGCACAGCTGATCGAGGCGAGCGACAAGCACGATGCCGCGAGCATGCAGGCCATCCACAGCGATGTAACGTCGCTGGCCACGCGCAAGCTGCTGCCCTACTTGCAGCAGGCCAAGTCATCGCACCCGCTGGCAGCGGCTGCGCAAGAGCAGCTCCAAGGCTTTGACGGGGTGATGGATGCGGGCAAGGCGGCGCCCCTGGTGTTTGCCGCATGGACCGACGAGCTGGCGCGTGGCCTGATCGTGCCGCGCATCGGCGAGGCGCGGTTCACCGCCACCTATGGCAAACGCGACTACCGGGCCGCGCTCGAGGGCATCCTGGAGCGCAACGACCCCTGGTGGTGCCAGCCTTCCTCGTGCGCAGAGCAATCGGCCGCGGCCCTGGGCCGTGCGCTCGACCGGCTGCAGGCAGCCTACGGCGCCGACCCCGCGCAATGGCGGTGGGGTGCAGCGCACCCGGCGCTCAGCGTGCACCGGCCGTTTGGCAATGTGCCTGCGCTGGCCCGTTTTTTTGACGTGAGCGAGCCATCGCATGGCGATTCCTACACGGTCAATGTAGGGCAGTACAACGCGGGCGAAGCCAAGGGCCCGTTTGTGAACCGCCACGCCGCATCGCTGCGCGCGGTGTATGACCTGGCCGACCTGGAGCAGTCGCGCTTCATCTACCAGACCGGGCAAAGTGGCCTGGTGTTTTCACCGCGTTACCGCGATATGAGCAGCACCTGGGCACAGACCGGTTACCGCGCCCTGCAGCGCCAGCCCGCGCGCTGGGCGCATGCGCTGACGCTGACCCCAGCACCCGCCGCGCAGTAACCAGGGCCCGGAGGATCCCCACGGGTTTTGCTGCGCGGATCGGGGCGGCCTGGGGCTGGCTTGCCAAATGACCGCCTTTGGGCCTTTGGAAGGGGCAGTGGCGGCGGCTCACCGCAATGGCCGTGCGCAGGCGGCGCAGGCAGGTGACACGTACAGGGTCACTTTCACGCACGCCACCATCCAGGGTTTTCAGGCCTTGTTGCAACGCGCAACGGATCGCGAGGGCTTGGGCCTGAGGGGCAGCGATTGCCCGGGCGATGCCAGTTTTGCTGCGCAGGGCTCCAAAGCACGGGTTTTGAGCAAAATGTGCCGGTAGCGCACTATTGATATGCGCTTGCTGCTACAAAAAATGTAGCAAAAGGCTCGGTGTCCGGCAGCACGTAAATCACGCCCGGCGCCCGTCCGAACCAGGGGGCGATGAACTGGTCGTAGAACGCTGCGGGCGCATTCACGCAGCCATAGCTGATGCGCTTGTCACGGGCGCCGGGGCTGGCGAGGCGCTGGGGGCGGCGTTCTGCGGCGCTCACACTGCGCACCCGGTGCAGCGAGACCGCTGTGTCGTAGTCGATCCACACAATGTCTTCGCCCTGCAGGTTGCGCCCCGGTTCGGTCACGAAGCGCCCTGCAGGCGTGGTGCGTTCGTGCGGGCGAATGCGGGACAAAGGCCGGGTGCCGATGCCGGGCGCAGAGCGGTCGCCCGGCGCTGCGCCCAGCAGCACCGGCGCGCTGCCCAGCCATTGGGCCTGGGCCGAGAACACATGGATGCGCGCCGCAGGCTTGTCGATCACGGCAAAGGGCAGGCCCTGGTGATCGGCGGTTGCGGCGGCCCATCGCACCAGTTGGTGCACATGGGCCGAGGCGTCGTCCGGCAGCGCCCGGGCGGACAGGGGCGTGGCGATCGCGCAAGCCAGGGCGACGAGGGCCACTCGGCGGTGAAGGGTGAGGTGCATGTCGGTGGTCCAAGGCGATGAACGCCACGCCGGTCGATGCCCTTGGCGTACGCCTACGCCCGTGCTGCTGCAAAGCCGGCTCCGCGGGCAAGGCGCACCACGCTTTTGCAGGCGTTCGGATCGTTTGCCGCAGCGGCCAATGCCCTCAATAATGCCTGCATCCGCGACTTCCGCGAAGCCCAGGGCTTCGAACCGCCATGTTTGATCGTCTCCGTAAAGCACTGCATCTGCCCGGCGGCCCGACCGCCGCACGGCCCGTGTCCAACCAGGAGGTGGTGCGGTGGGCGGCCACCCAGCGCCTGGCGATCGTGCCGCAGGCGGCGGAGGGGCATTTTGACTTGGGCGGCGACTTGAACGGCCACCCGTGGCGTCTGGAGTGCGGCAATCCCACCCGGGACTATGTGCACGGCCTGGAGTTGCGGGGCCGCGCCGATCTGGGGGTGGACCCCGATGCGGCCGTGATGGTGCTGAACCGCCCCCTGCAGGAGTCCCTGGAGGGCAATGCCTACGACGCCATCACCGACACCCTGCAGACCACGGTGAATGCCAGCTTGCCCGAGGAAATGCGCTGGCTGGCGATGTATGAGGAGGTTGCCTGGCCGGGGCTGCCGGCCTCGTTCCGCCAGCACTTTGCGGTGGTGGCAGAGCGCATAGAGACTGCGCAGCGCTGGATCCACGCGCCGGTGGTCTCTCAGTTGCTCAACATGGTCGAAGGCGAGGGCGGGACAGAGCGGGCGCAGTCGCCGCTGCTGCTGATGCTAGTGCGTGGCAAGGTGTACCTGCGCGTGGAGCACACGCAGCGCAGCCTGGCGGAAATCGCCCAGGCTACGCAGTTGTTGCTGGCGGCCGCGCAGGGAGCGTTGCAGAATCTGCCACCCGCTGCACCCGCTGCACCCGCTGCACCCGCTGCACCCGCTGACGCGCAGGCGCAAGGCGCAGCAGGGCCGCAATAGGCGCGTCAGGCGCCGCGTGTGACCGGTACGGCGGCGTCGCGGCCGTAGTTGCCGTACTTGCCCAGCTCCCACTTGGCGATGGCGTTGCGGTGCACTTCGTCCGGGCCGTCGGCAAAGCGCAGGGTGCGTGCACCGGCGTATGCGTAGGCCAGCGGGAAGTCATCGCACATGCCGCCGCCGCCGTGCACCTGCATGGCCCAGTCGATGACCTGGCAGGCCATGCTGGGTGCCACCACCTTGATCATCGCAATCTCCGTCTTGGCGACCTTGTTGCCCGCCACGTCCATCAGCCAGGCAGCCTTGAGGGTGAGCAGGCGGGCCATGTCGATCTTGCAGCGCGCCTCGGCAATGCGCTCTTGCGTTACGGTCTGCTGGGCTACCGTCTTGCCAAAGGCCACACGCGACGATGCGCGCTTGCACATCAGTTCCAGCGCGCGTTCGGCCAGGCCGATCAGGCGCATGCAGTGGTGGATGCGTCCAGGGCCAAGGCGACCTTGGGCGATCTCGAAGCCGCGCCCTTCGCCGAGCAGGATGTTGGAAACGGGCACGCGCACGTTTTCGAAAGTCATCTCGACGTGGCCGTGGGGCGCATCGTCGTAGCCCATCACGTTCAGCGGGCGGACGATGGTGATGCCCTTGGCGTCGGCGGGCACCAGCACCATGCTCTGCTGCGAGTGCTTGGGGGCGTCTGGGTCTGTCTTGCCCATCGTGACGAACACGGCGCAGCGCGGGTCGGCGGCGCCGGAGATCCACCACTTGCGGCCATTGATGACGTACTCGTCGCCTTCCCGCGTGATCCGCGTTTCGATGTTGGTGGCATCGCTCGAAGCCACATCGGGCTCGGTCATCGCAAACGCCGAGCGAATCTTGCCCTCGAGCAGGGGCTTGAGCCAGCGGGCCTTGTTGGCCTCGTCGCCGTAGCGTGCGATGGTTTCCATGTTGCCGGTGTCGGGGGCCGAGCAGTTGAACACCTCGCTGGCCCATTGCACGCGGCCCATGATCTCGGCCAGCGGTGCATATTCCTGGTTGGTGAGACCTGCACCGTCGTAGCCAGAAGCTGCCGCGCTGTCCACCGGCAGAAACAGGTTCCACAACCCGGCGGCCTGGGCCTTGGGCTTGAGATTTTCGATGGTGTTCAACGCGCTCCAGCGCTTGCCTGCGGCGGTGTTGGCGGCCAGCTCATCCTTGTACGCGGACTCGTTCGGATAGATGTGGTCATCCATGAACTGGAGCAGCTTGGCCTGCAGTTCCTTGGTTTTGGGCGAGTAGTCAAAGTCCATGGGTTTCTTCTCCGTTGGTAATCGTGGGGCGGCGCTGAGGATTGCGTCGTGTGTTCAGCCGCGCTGGGCAAACGACCAGGCCAGCTGGGCCATGGGTCGTGCCGTGTCGCCCGAGGCCTTGGCCTGGGCGCTAGAGGCTGTGCCTGCCTCTACCCGCTTGGCAATGCCCTGCAGGATGGCTGCAATGCGGAACATGTTGTAGGCGAGGTAGAAGTTCCAGTCGGCGCGCAAGGCGTCGGGCGTGGCGATGCCGGTGCGCTCGCAGTAGCGGCGGATGTAGGTGTCTTCGTCCGGAATGCCCAGTGCACCCAGGTCCAATCCTGCGATACCGCGCCCGAGCGACGCTGGAATGTGCCAGCTCATGCAGTGGTAGCTGAAGTCCGCCAGGGGGTGGCCCAGGGTGGACAGCTCCCAGTCAAGTACGGCAATCACGCGCGGCTCGGTGGGGTGGAACATCAGGTTGTCCAGGCGGAAGTCGCCGTGCACGATGGACACTTGGCCCTCGTCCCGTGCGCTGGCGGGCATGTTGGCGGGCAGCCATTCCATCAGGCGGTCCATCTCCTCGATGGGTTGCGTGATGGACGCCACGTATTGCTTGCTCCAGCGGCCGATCTGGCGGTCAAAGTAGTTGCCAGGCTTGCCATAGCTGGCCAGGCCCCGGTCTGCAAACTTGACGGTGTGCAGCGCTGCGATCACCCGGTTCATCTCGTTGTAGATGTCGCCGCGCTCGGTGGGCGTCATGCCCGGCAGGGATTGGTCCCACAGCACACGGCCCTGCATGCACTCCATCACGTAGAAAGCGCGGCCGATGACGGATTCGTCCTCGCACAGCACAAACATGCGCGGCACGGGCACGTCGGTGCCGTACAGGCCGCTCATCACCGCGAACTCGCGCTCGATGGCATGGGCCGACGGCAGCAGTTTGGCCACGGGCCCGGGCTTGGCGCGCATGACGTAGCTGGCGCCCGGTGTGATGAGCTTGTAGGTGGGGTTGGACTGCCCGCCCTTGAACATCTCCACTGTCAGCGGGCCCGCAAAGCCCTCCATGTTCCTGGAGAGCCATGCGGTCAGCGCTTCGATGTCAAAGGCGTGCTGATCGGAAACAGGGCGGGTGCCGACGAAATGGTCAAAGTTGCTCATGGAGGCGGATGAAAGTTCGTGCAGTCGGTGATGGGGTTGGTGGCTCAGTTGTCGGCTTCTGCGATGCGCATCAGGGCTTCGCGGTCACGCACCACCAAGCCGCCCGGCTCGATGCGGATCGCGTCTTCGCGCTCCATGGCCTTGAGTTCCTGATTCACGCGTTGGCGTGATGCGCCCAGCAGTTGGGCCAGTTCTTCCTGCGCCAGTTGCAGGCTGATGCGCATCTCGCTGCCGTCCGACAGGCTGGGTACTCCATAGCTGCGCACCAGGTGCACCAACTGTTTTGCCAGGCGTGAGCGCAGTGGCAATGTGTTGAGGTCTTCCACCAGCCCGAACAGTTGGCGAATGCGCCGCGCATGCAGGCGCAGCATGGCCTCGTACAGCTCGGTGTGCACGGCCAGGATCTTGCGGAAGTCGGCCTTGGCCACACACAGGATCGTGGTGTCGCCGTGCGCGTAGGCATCGTGCGTACGCCGGTCCCCGTCGAAGATCGCCACGTCGCCAAACCAGATGCCCGGCTCCACGTACGTCAGCGTGATCTGCTTGCCCGAGATGGAGGTGGAGCTCACCCGCACCGCGCCGCGTGCGCACGCAATCCACTCCTCGGGCGGATCTCCGCGTGCGGCAATCAGGCCGCCGTCCTTGAAGCGTTTGACGTATGCACATCGGAGGATGTCGTGGCGTAATGAGGGTGAGAGAGAAGAAAACCAGCGACCGGAGTTGATCGCTTCACGTTCTTCGATAGTAAGAATCGGGTCGTCCATGGCCTGTCTTTTGGGTGACTAGAAACAGTCCCATTGTCGCGTCAGGGACCTGCGCAATGCGTCAGGGTTGTCACCTGCGTGTCTGCGCATACGCCAATAAAAAACCCCCGGCGCTGGGTGGCAGCGTGCCGGGGGTTGATGAGCCAGTGAAAGGGGATGCCCGCAGGCATCTTCCGTGCAGCGCTATTCGTAGCGGGGCACGCGCTTTTCCAGGAACGCCGAGATGCCTGCCCCGCCGTTGATGTGGTGCAGGTTTTTCACGAAGTGGTCGCGCTCATGGGCCAGGTGGTGCGTGAGCTGGGCATGGGGGGCTTCGTTCAGCAGTTCCTTGATGCTGGCCAGTGCATTGGGTGCACGGGCATTGAGCTGCTCGGCCAGCGCCAGCGCTGCATCGAGTGCGTTGCCCGCTTCGGCGATGCGGTTGACCAGGCCCAGTGCGTGCAGGCGTTCTGCACCGATGCGGTCACCACACATGAGGATTTCGGTGGCCATCTGGCGCGGCAGGGCCTGGGCCAGGCTCCAGCTGGCACCGCCGTCAGGTGACAAGGCCACATTGCTATAGGCCATCACAAACACGGCATTGCGGGCTGCCACGATGAAGTCGCAGGCCAGTGCGAGCGAAAAGCCCGCGCCGGCGGCGGCTCCCTCCACCGCAGCAATCACCGGCTTGGGGTAGGTGCGGATGGTCTCGATCCAGTTGTGCAGGCCTTCGATGCTCTGGGCCTGCACCTCGGGTGCTTCCTGGCGGTTGGCCAGCAGTCGCTGCAGATTGCCGCCCGAGCAGAACATGCCATCCGCGCCCGTGATGACCACGCTGCGGATGTCGGGACTGCTTTCGGCTACGCCCAGCGCCTCCACGCCTGCTGCATACATCACCGGGTCGATGGCGTTGCGCCGCTCGGGGTTACGAAGGGTCAGGACCAGGGTCTGGCCCTGGCTGGTGCTCTGGAGTTCTGCGGGCATGGGGGTCTTCCGTGGGGTGCCGTTGGGCTGGGCGATCAGTCTTCTTCGACGTGGCTCAGGCTCAGACCGATGGCGCCACGCCGGCGCAGCCAGGGGCTGGGGCGGTAGCGCGTGTCGCCATACACGGTCTGCATGTTGAACAGCACCTCGAGGATGTTGGTGGGCCCCCAGCGGTCACCCATCGTCAGCGGGCCCATCGGATAACCCAGACCCAGGGTCACCGCGGTTTCCAGGTCCTTGGGGGTGCAGATGCTTTGCTGGCAGATGTCGCTGGCGATGTTGACGATGGTGGCCACCACGCGTTGCGTGACAAAACCGCCGCTGTCGCGGATCACACTCACGGCCTTGCCGTCGCGCGCAAACAGGGCGTGCGCGGCATCGCGGATGTCCACCCGGGTGGCGGGGTTGGTGGCCAGCACGCGTCGCTTAGTGGCAGCGTCGTCGATCAGCATGTCGATTCCGACGGTGCGGGCCGGGTCCAGCCGCTCCACCACCGCGACGGTGGTCACATCAAACCCGAGTGGCGCGACCAAGGTGATGGCTTGGGGAGAAGGGGATTGCCCGGTCTCGATGGTGGCACCCAGGTCCTTGAGCAACTGGTACAGCTCGGCGCGGCGTGCCGCGCGCGGGGACACCCATACGGGGGGAATATCGTTGACCACGGGGACGGGCGCTTCGGCGGGCACCTGTGCTGCGCCATCCACATAGCGGTAGAAGCCTTCCCCTGCTTTCTTGCCCACGATGCCTCCCGCCAGCCGTTGGGCCGTGATCACACTGGGGCGAAAACGCGGCTCGTCGTAGTACTGGCGGTAGATGGACTCCATGACCGGGTGAGACACGTCCAGCGCCGTCAGGTCCATCAATTCAAAGGGGCCGAGCTTGAAGCCGACCTGATCACGCAGGATGCGGTCTATGGTGGCGAAGTCGGCCACGCTCTCGCCGATGATGCGCAGGGCCTCGGTTCCAAAGCCGCGCCCCGCGTGATTCACGATAAAGCCGGGGGTGTCCTGGGCCTGTACGGGGGTATGGCCCATTTCCTTGGCATAGGCCGCCAAGGACGTGCAAACGGCCGGATCGGTCTTGAGGCCCGCAATCACCTCCACCACCTTCATGAGCGGAACGGGATTGAAGAAGTGGAAACCCGCCAGACGCTCTGGACGCTTCAGGGCTGCACCAATGGCGGTCACCGACAGGGACGATGTGTTGGTGGCCAGCACCGCATCGGCGCGGACAACGCCTTCCAGTTCTACGAAGAGGGCTTGCTTGGCGTCCAGCCGTTCCACGATGGCTTCCACCACCAGGTCGCAGGCTGCCAGGTCTGCAGCCGTCTTGACGGGGTGGAGCCTTGCGCCCAGAACGTTGGCCTGCTCCGCCTCAATGCGGCCCTTGGCGACCAGCTTGCTCCACTGCTCCTGCAGGGCGGTCCGGGCGGCGTCGGCAGCGCCCGGGTTGGCGTCCAGCAGAAAGACCTGACTGCCTGCTTGGGCCGCAATTTGAGCGATGCCCCGGCCCATGGCGCCGGTGCCCACGATGGCGATGTTGGGAAACTGAATTTTCATAGCGGCATTATGGCTCTGGCCTTATCTGGGACTTATGTGCAAGAATCCTTCAGACCGAAAACAAAATTAATTGTGAATATCCGTAACACCATTGTTGGGCCAGGATTGTGGGCGCTCGCAGCCGGTGCTTCGGCGCTGTCTCTGGGGAGCGGCAGTGGTACGGTCGTGTTGGGCGCTCCTGTCGATCTGTCGTTCGAGCTGCAACCCGACCCGGGGACGGATGTAGCGTCCTCCTGTGTCACCGCCAAGCTGGTGGCGGGCGACAACGCCATCAGCGACAGCAAGGTGCGTGTGATTCCCCTGCCCGAGGTGCGAGGGCGTCCTTCGGGGGTCCGCGTGCTGGCTTCGGTGTCGCTGGATGAGCCCGTGCTCACCGTCACCCTGTCGGCAGGGTGCAACGGCAAAACCACACGCGGCTACACCTTCCTGTCGGAATTGCCAACGACCGTGACCCGGTCTGCTTCTGCCTCCCCGGTAGACCTTTCGCGGCTTCCCGCTGCCAGCCCTGGAGCAGTGACAGAGTCCCAGCCTGTGCCCTCGGTGGGTGGTGGCGCTGCTGCCGCCTCCGCAGCGGCGGCCGGTATGGCGCAAGGCACTCGACCCCGTGACAAGGCAGCTGCGCCTGCGAGGGCTGCGCGGCCTTCCACCGCAGCCAGCCGTGCGACGGGCTCTGCGGCAGCAGCGAAGCCCGCAGCGCGCGTGGTCGCCGCCGCTCCTGGCAAGTCAGCGGGTGCCGGCACCGCGCCCGCCGTGCGTTCCCGTCTGGTGGTCGAGCCTCTGGATACTTCGCTGGACGGCCCCGTGGCGTTGCGGTCCACGTCCCAGCTACCCGCGCCGCCGTCCGAGGAAGCATCGGCAGCGCGCACGCAGGCAGCGGCGGTATGGAAATCTTTGAATGTGCAGCCGGATGAACTGCAGAAGGACGGCGAGCGTCTGAAAGCGCTGGAATCAGATACCGCCGCGCTGCGTTCGCAGGCGGCCCAAGACCGCGCTGCCGCTGCCCGGTTGCAGCAACAACTGGCGTCGATGGAGCAGGAGCGTTTTCCCGCGACGGTGGTGTACGCGCTGGGTGGTCTGCTGGTCTTGGCATTGTTAGGCGTGGCATGGATGTGGTCGCGGGTACGCAGTGCCTCTGACAAGGCCGTGCGGGCTTGGCGAGATTCCGTGGCTTTGGGTGTACGTGGCGATGCGGCGGCACACGAAGAGGCGCTGGGTCTCACTCCCCACCCCGGTGACACGTGGCTGCCGTCTGAAACCCAGCCCCGTGCCGCGGCAGTGAGCTCAGAGCCCGCCGCCTTGGCGCCCAACACGGTGGCTACAGCAACGATGGAGCCACGCTTTGTGGCAACCAGCCCTGCGGCGAGCGCCCCCGCTCCCTTGCAGGCCAAGCCCGTTTTTGCCCCGCCAGCCGCTGCGGTAGCACCCCACATCGTCAACCCCGAAGAACTGTTCGACATCCAGCAACAGGCCGAATTTTTTGTCTCTGTTGGTGAGCACCAGCAGGCCATCGAGGTTCTGAAGCACCACATTGCCCAGCACCGCGAGACGTCGCCGCTGGCTTACCTCGAGCTGTTGCGGCTGTATCACACGCTCAGCCGCGTGGATGAATTTGCGCAATTGCGCATGCAGTTCATGCAGGCGTTCAACGCCCAGGTGCCGGAGTTTGCGGGCTTTCACCGCACGGGCCGCATGCTGTATCACTACACCGACGCGCTCGCCGAGATCGAGGCCGAGTGGTCCACGTCTGCGGTACTGGGATTGCTGGAGAAGTTCCTGTTCCGCCGCACGGGTGCCGAGGCTGTGGAGCCGTTTGATCTGGCGGCCTATGATGATTTGCTGCTCCTGCTGGCGATTGCGCAGACTACTCCCGCCAGCGCGCGGGGGGCTCCGCCGCCGCGCAAGCGCACGACACCGCTGCTTCCACCGCCGTCAGAGGCCTTGGTCGCGCCGCCGGCTCCAGCGCCGGTGGTGGCGCCGCACGACGACTTGCCACTGGATTCGCTGGCTGCGAGTCTGGAGTTTGACTTCGCGATGAAGGCCCAGCAGGCACCTGCGCCCGCGCCCTTTGCTGCGGCGGCCCCTGGTCCCCATACGTCTGTGGGCCCAGACTCGCGCAGCATTCCGCTCGACCTGGATCTGTCAGACCCCCCACACCTCACGCTGAGCGATCTGCCACCGGTGCCCGTGACGTCGCCACCACCAGCAGGCCAAGCCGTTGGCTTTGGCATGGAGAACGACCTGATGGAACTGCGCCTCGAACTGGAGCAGATGAAGAAGGGCGATCGAAAGTAGGTAGGCCTAACGCCGGGCTGCGAGCGGCAGCCCATGCGGGGGGGGCTGCCAGGTTGTGGGTTTTAGGTGGTGGTGAAAGTGAGGGGCGCCGATGATGGCCTCCCCGCCACACCATCAGCGCATCAGCGCCATCAACTTGTCAGCCGATGATTCAGGATCGGGCGCGTTGACCAACGCCCGCACCACCGCTACCGAGCCCACCCCGGTGGTCAGCACCTGGGGGAACTGTTCGGCACTGATTCCTCCGATGGCTACCTGCGGGTAGTGGCGCATCAGCCGCGCATATACCCCCAGCCTGCCCACGCCCTGCGGTGCGGTGGTCATCTTTTTCAGGGTGGTAGGGAACACGGCGCCCATGGCGACGTAGCTGGGGCCCACCGCATCGGCTCGCACCATCTCGGCATACCCGTGGGTGCTGACTCCCAGGCGCAGCCCTGAGCGGTGCAGCGTTTGCAATTCGTCCGCCGAGAGTGCATCTAGGTCTTCCTGGCCCAGGTGGATACCGTACGCACCAGCGTCGATAGCCGTACGCCAGTGGTCGTTGATGAACAGAAGCGCACCGGTGTCCTGCACTGCCTGCACTGCGGCCCGCACTTCACGTGCGATGGCCTCGCTATCCTCGGATTTGAAGCGCAGTTGCACGGTGGGGACACCCGCCCGAGCCATGCGACCCACCCAGGCAGCGTCGGGCAGCACGGCATACAGGCCTAGGCGCTCGGGGCAGGGGGCGAACTGGCGGACGCGCGGCGCGGGCTGCAGGCCAAAATCTCGTGGCTCATCGGGCCAATGTGCTGCATCCATCACCCCCGTGCGCTGTGCACGCGCCTGCCAGGCGCGGGCCAGGCACTCGGTGTCGTGGGCAATGAACCCCAGGGCACTGCAGGCCTGCAGTGCTGCCAGGTAGGTAGGGTCTTGTGATGTGGGGGCGGGCACGGGCTCGGGCGTGAACCCGGCAAAGGTGTCTGCATGGTGCGCAAGAATGGCTTGCGCCAGGGCGGCGGTATCAGGCATGGGCGTGGTGCCAGAACGGTGTGCCCAACACGGGCGTGCTGGGCTGCGCGGCGTCCTGCGCCGACATGGCACCAGCCCGGCGTGCGGCGCGCCCGGCATTCACCGCATCGGCGAATGCGCCAGCCATGACCACCGGGTCTTGGGCTAGCGCTACGGCCGTGTTCAGCAGCACGCCGTCGTAGCCCCATTCCATCACCTGGCAGGCGTGCGAAGGCAGGCCCAGGCCCGCATCCACCAGCATGGGCACGTTCAGGCGCTCACGCAGTGTCTGCAGTGCGTAGGGGTTCACCGGACCACGGCCCGTACCAATGGGGGCGGCCCAGGGCATGACGGCCTGGCAGCCCACATCGACCAGGCGCTGACACAGCACCAGGTCTTCGGTGCAGTAGGGCAGCACCTGAAAACCTTCCTTGATGAGGTGCTCGGCCACGCCCACCAGGTTCAGCGTGTCGGGCTGCAGGGTGTAGTCGTCGCCGATCAGCTCCAGCTTGATCCACGGGGTGTTGAATACCTCGCGCGCCATCTGCGCCGTGGTGATGGCCTCTTGCGCACTGTGGCAGCCGGCGGTGTTGGGCAGCACGGGCACGTTGAGCTTGCGCAGCAGCTCCCAGAAGCTGCTGCCGCTCTCGGCCGGGTTGCTGCCCTGGCGGCGCAGCGAGGCCGTGACCATGGCGGGCTGTGCGCGCTGCACCGAAGCTTCCAGCACCGCAGGCGAGGGGTAGCGGGAAGTGCCCAGCAACAGGCGGCTTTGGAAGGTCTGGCCGTACAGGACCAGGGCGTCAGGGCTTGAAGACTGTGTCATGGCGAAGGGAAAAAGGGGGCTCAACCGCCCGTCACGGGGGAGATGATCTCCACGCGATCACCGGGTTGCAGGGGGTGCGCGGCGTAGCGGGTGTTGGGCACGAAGGTGGTGTTTACCGCCACGGCAAATGGGGGGCGCGCCTCTATCGCGGCCACAGCATCGGCCACGGTAGCACCCTCGGGCAGTTCGTGCGGGACTTGGTTGATCGAAATGTTCATGCAAATGCAGGGGCTGAGGCTCCGGTCGGGGCTGGGGCGGTGGGCTCCAGTTCCACCCGGAGGTCAAAACGTTCGGACAACGCCGATTGTCCCGTGTTCAGCACCTCCAGGGTCACTTCCATCATGGCGGGCGCGATCATGAAGCCATGTCGGTACAGGCCATTGATCTCCAGCACGCCTGGGCGCGTCAGGCGGATGGCCGGCAGGTTGTCGGGCAGCGTGGGGCGGCACTGGGTGGCCAGCTCCAGAATGCGGCCCTCGGCAAAGCCGGGGTGCACCGCATAGGCGGCGCTCAGCAGTTCCAGGGTGGAGCGCACGCTGGCGGGGGACCGGTCGTCAGACTCGATCTCGGTGGCACCAATCACAAATACATGGTCCTGCTTGGGGGCGATGTACATGGGGTAGCGGGGGTGCACCAGCCGTGTGGGACGTTGCAGGGTGACGTCGGGCGCGTGAATGCGTGCCACTTCGCCGCGCACACCGCGCAAGGCGCTCCACTTGGCCTTGGCGCCCAGGCCCCGGCAGTCGAGCACCCAGTCAGGCTGGCCCGGCGCGCCGGTGGTGAAGGCTTCGGGCGACTGGGGCGTGTGCCAGTGCGTGCGCACGGCCAGCCGCTCCATCTCCACCACCAGCGCCGCCAGGAGCTGGCGGTTGTCGAGCTGGCCTTCGCCGGGCAGGTACAGGCCTTGCGCAAAGCGGTGGGCCAGCGAGGGCTCGGCTTGCGCGAGGGCATGGCTGTCGAGGGTCTTGAGTGCGGGGAGCTCGGGCACGGTGCGCTGGTTGCTCTCCAGCTGGCGCGTGAACCGCTGGGCTTCTGCCGCGTCCTGGCGGTGCCACACGATCAGCGTGCCTGCCTGCTGAAAAAACACGGGCTGGGCAAGGGCGCCCAGCAGCTCGGGCCAGCGGGTCAGGCCATGGTGCCCCATGCGCACCACACCGGGTTCGGTGATGGCCGATTCGGCCAGAGGGGCCAGCATGGCTGCTGCCACGGTGGCCGCCGAATTTTCGGCCGCAGGGCTGCCCGCGTCGTAGATGTCCACACGGTGTCCCTGGCGCGCCAGTTCCACGGCCAGCAAACGGCCCATCAGGCCCGCGCCCAGAATGACAAAGGAAGAAGGTTGAAGTGACATAGCTCCGTCGGTGTGTCCGTGTAGTGGCATGCAGCCATGGACAAAACGGGGGCACCGTTGGTGGAAACTCCCCACGCCAGCATGACCTGGATCGGGTAGCGGGGCTGCTGCGTGTGCCGCAGTGCGCAGGTTCTGCGCGGGCCCCAGGGTATTTCTCAGTCGCACACCATATGGCGGGACACCCCTGTTTCGTCCGGAAAATGAATTACAGCACATCCCCCTGACGTGCCGTTTTGACCTGGCGCATAGGCCATAATTTTTGCCATGATTTCATCGACGACCCCCTTGCCCTCGACGGGCCGCCGCTACGCACGCGTGCTCTCCATTGCCGGATCTGACAGCGGCGGCGGCGCGGGCATCCAGGCCGATCTCAAGACCTTCAGTGCGCTCGGTTGCTACGGCATGACCGCCATCACCGCCATCACAGCCCAGAACACCTGTGGGGTGACGGGTATCCACGGCATTCCGCCCGAGATGCTCAAGGCCCAGATCGACGCCGTGGTGCAGGACATTGGCGTGGACGCCGTCAAGATCGGCATGCTGCACTCACCCGACGTGGTGCACGTGGTGGCCGACGCCATTCGGACTTATCGGCTGCCGCACGTGGTGCTGGACCCCGTGATGGTGGCTACCAGCGGCGACCGGCTGATCGCCCAGGAGACGGTGGCGGTGCTGGTCAAGGAACTGTTCCCGCTGGTCGAGGTGGTCACGCCCAACCTGGACGAGGCCGGATGGCTGCTGGGGCGCAGCATCGAGGGCGTGGAGGCGCTGGAGGTGGCGGCGCAGGACCTGCTGCGACTGGGCGCCCGCGCCGCCTTGGTCAAGGGAGGGCACTTGCCCGGCGACTGGGTGGTGGATGTACTGAGCGTTCAAGGCGGGGCCCAGGGGCACCGGTTGCAGTCACAACGCATTGCCACCCACAACGGACATGGCACGGGGTGCACCTTGTCGTCCGCAATTGCTGCCCATTTGGCGTTGGGCCTGCCGCTGCAGCAGGCCGTGGAGCAGGCGCGCGCCTACATCCTTGGGGCCATTGCTGCCGGGGCGGATGTCACCACCGGGCAAGGCCACGGCCCCCTCAACCACGGTTACGCGCCGGTGGCGCAGCGGGTGTTTCAGGCGCCGTAGAGCGATTTTTGGGTGTTTTGAGGCGCAAGCGCTAGTCAATCATGCGCTGAGTGCTCATTTTTTGATAGTGTTTGGCGATTCAGCGTGCCTTGGGCCTCGTCGCCCAGGCGAGCACAAAGCTGAACGCCAACGCGGGCAGGGCGGAGCCCGCATCAGGCAGCACCTTGGGGGCCAGGTGGTACACCGCGATGCCCGCCAGCCAAATCGCAACGGGCACGCCGTGGACCTTGCGCGCCGTCGTCAGCAGGGCGGTGGCCTGGGCGCCAAACGCCAGGCGCCCCAGGATCACGCCAAACAGTGGCACAAACACCGAGCTGAGCAGCAGCAGAAATGGTTCCAGGCTGTGCATGGGCAGCACCAGCGCCAGCGCCGTGCACAACGCAGCCACCAGCAGGCCCCAGCCACGCACGCCCCAGCGCGGCAGCAGGCTGTGGGCCGACACCGCGCCCGAGTACGCGTCGCCATAGGCGTTGTCCACTTCGTCGATCAGGATCAGCGACAGCGCAATCAGCCCGCCCTGGGCCAGCAGCAGCGCCTGCACCAGGTCTTGGCTGGGCAAAGTCAGCGCCACCAGCACACCCAGGCTGTAGCACCAGATGTTGGCCAGCGCATAGCCCAGCCACGTGCCCCGCAGCGCCGAGCTGCCGTTCTTGCCATGGCGTGCGTAGTCGGCCACCAGCGGCAGCCACGAGATCGGCATGGCGATCACCAAGTCGAGTGCGGGCAACACGCCCATGCCGCCTTCGCCCTTGCGCGTCCACAGCGCTTCAAGGCCTTGCGCTTGTGCCAGCGACAAAAACTGCCACGACAGCCACAGCAGCGATAGCACTACCAGCGGCAGCGCAATGCGCGCAATCAGCTTGCGCACCAACTGCACCATCGACCCGCTGATGAGCAGCATCACCACACCACCCCACAGCAGCGTGGCCGCTACCTGCCAGTGGGCACCGGCCATGGCGCCCGACTGCTGGCCGATGGCCACGGTGGCATCGCGCATCACCACCAGCTCGAACGTGCCCCAGCCCACCAGCTGCACGATGTTCAGGATGATGGGCAGGCTGGCAAACGTGCGGCCGTACACGGCGTGCATCAGCCCCGCGCTGGCCAGGCCGCTGTCGCAGCCCAGCTTGGCGACCCAGCCCAGAAGACCTGCGCCCACGATGGAGCCGGCGATGATGGCAATCAGTGCCTCTTTGGTGCCCAGTGCAGGCATCAGGTAGGCACCCACCTGCATGACCAGCAGGCCCACGCCCAGACTGAACCAGAGCGAGGCGTGGTCGTGCCACTGGAAGACGCGGCGGTCGGATGAGACAGGGGCCAGCGCTTCGTTGGTGGCGGCAGCGGGCGCGGTGGTGTGGACAGGCATCGGAGGGCTCCGTAGACAGGCATACAGAGCAGGGGCGGCCCGGGCGGCTGGCACCCGGCGGCAGCGATTAGCGTTGCGGGGCGTGGCGTCGGCGGACTTGGCTTCCCTGCGCGAGGATGATCTCACGCACACCGCCGTCAGACGTTCTTACGGCCGGTGTGCAACAGGTTCAAAGGGTGTGATCTCAGCCCCGCACACGGCGGGACACCCCTAGCGTGCCGCCCGAGGGCAGCGGCGCGATTGTGCCACGCGGAAACGCTTGGTTGCATCCGTGGCGGGACAGGCGGAGCCAGCAGGGCCTCGGCGGGGCAGGGCCAATAGGATGCTGTCACGTCGGACTGCTGTCGCTGGGGGTGGGTTGCGCTCGCGCATGTTGGTCGGGGACCTGCGGGTGGGCCGGCCCGTTGCGGACACTGCGGTCTTGAAGCGCGAGCCCGTGGGCAGCAAGGCGGATTCCCCGCCGTGATGACCAGGTCAGCCCTTGGCTTGCGCGCTTGCCAGCAAGGCCTTCAGCGCGGCGCGCAACACGCCCGTGCCTTCTTCTGCGCTCAGCAGCCCAGCGCTCACGAAGGCACCGTTGACCAGCACCGCCAGTTGGGCGGCAAGCCGGTCCGGGTCGGCCGCATCCAGCCGAACGGCGATGGCACGCAGCCGCTGGCGCAGCGCCTGCATGTGCCGTTGCGAGACCAGACGGGCGGGGTGATCCTGCTCGGCAAATTCTGCCGCCACATTGATCTGCGGGCAGCCCCGGTAGTTGGAGCGGGCCAGGCGCTCGCCGATCCAGACCATGTGCGCATCCAGCTCGCCCTCCGGGTCTTCGCGGAACTGTGCGGCTACCCCATCCCACGTGGCCCAGAAGTCGACGTCTTCCCGCTCCAGAAACGCCACGATGAGGTCGTCCTTGGTGGGGAAATAGCGGTACAGGCTGGTCTTGGCCACGGCGGCTTCCAGCACCACCAGGTCCACCCCCACGGCGCGCACGCCGCGTTCGTAGAAGAGGCGCGACGCCGTGTCCAGGATGCGGGCGCGTACGTCGCCCACTTCACCCGCCGCCGTAGCGGCGCGCCGCGAACGCGCAGGAAGGGCGGAGTTGGGGCGGGTGGTGGGCGCGACGGAGGCTGGCCCAGTGTCGGCCCCGGCGGAGCGGTCGCCAGGGGGCAATGGGGCAAAAGTGGCGGAGGACATATTGACAATGATACAGACCTGTCTGTAATATTGTAAGAACAGACAGGTCTGTATCGTTTGTTGATCGCATTTCTGTTGTTTCCCTTTTTCTACTTCGAGGATTTGCCATGAACCCCACCCGTGCAGCCATCGCTATTTTCGGAGCCGCCGGTCACACCGGCCGGTTCGTCGTCCAGGAGGCACTGCGGCGCGGCCTGGTTGTCGTGGCCGTGGGCCGCGATGCCCGCAAGCTCGACGACAGTCTGCCCTCGGGCGTCGAGTGGCGCGTGGCGGATATCGCCGATCCGTCCAGCCTGGACCGGGCCTTTGCCGGCTGCTCGGTGGTCATCAATTGCGCCGGGCCCTTTCTGGACACCGCGGCCCCGGTGGGCGCCGCGGCCCTGCGGGGGGGCTGCCACTACCTCGATGTGACGGCCGAGCAGGGCAGTGCACAGGCCACGCTGGCCGACCTGGACGCCCCCGCGCAGGCGGCAGGTCGCGTGGCGATTCCGGCCGCTGCCTTCTACGGCGGCCTGGCCGACCTGCTGGCCAGCAGCGTGGCGGCGCCCGGCCCCATTGACGCGATCACCGTGGCCATCGGACTGGATCACTGGTGGCCCACCGTCGGCACACGGCGCACGGGCGAGCGCAACACCGCACCCCGGATGGTGGTGAAGGAGGGGCACCTGGCGCCGCTGGTGCCGTCGCCGCAGGTGCCTGACTGGCGCTTTGGTGGGCCACTGGGCCGCCAGGCCATGGTGGAGATCCCTTTCAGCGAGGTCATCACGCTGGCCTACCACCTGCCTGTGCACAACATCCGCTCGCTGCTCAACCGGTCTGCGTTGCAGGACATACGCGATGCGGCCACCCCACCGCCCGTCGCAGCGGACGGCTCCGGCCGCTCGGCCCAGCAGTTCGAGATGGTGGTGCAGGTGGAGCAGAACGGTACGGCCCGCACGACCGGTGTGCGCGGTCAGGATATCTACGCGGTGACGGCGCCCATCGTGATCGAGGTGGCGCAGCGGCTCATCGACCCAGCTTTTCAACGCAGCGGTGCGCTGGCCCTGGCGCAGGCGGTGGATGCTGTGGACGTACTGCAGTCGCTGCACGACGCGGCCGCGCTGCAGTGGTGGGGCGCGGACGCCGCCTGGCGTCAGCCGGCTGATGCGTGCACAGGCACTGCATAGTGCATGACCGACTGCGCCGAGGTCGGGTGGTACCGCGAATCGTAGATTTCCAGGTCCGGCCCGAGCGTGTGCGACCGGCCCCCGGACACCATCCAGCTGCCGTAGATGTAGTTCACCGTCGCGTCCACGTTTCTGGCCTCACCACGGTGGGTGAATCGCGCGTAAGTCGACGCAGGGATCTCCATCGTGGCCATGCCCGCGGGCAGGTCGCCAGCGCCCTGGACCTCGGTGCACGCCAGGTAGCGCAATTGTTCGGTGCGCGGCCCGGCGGGCAACACGACGCCGTAGCAGACGCCGGGCACTGCGTTCGTAATCTCATTCAGGCGCGGCAGGAACTGGCCCCACAGGGGCGGCAGCTTCTGGCCCAGGTTGTTCTTTTCGGAGTCGATGCCGTAGTAGTCGGTGGGCAGGCCCACTACGCGCATGGTGGGGCGCACCTCGATCGTCGGTGCCAGCGAGACGTTGTGGCGAAGGTGCTCCAGGTAGCTCTCGTCCAGACGGACCTTGCGCACGAAGAGTGAGCGATTGCCCATGCGGCGGTACTGCGACGGCGTCAGCCGAAAGCAGTCCTTGAACGCCCGGGTGAAGCTCTCCTGGGTTTCGTAGCCGGCGGCCAGCGCAATGTCGAGCACGCTCAGCCGCGTGCTGGCCAGTTGCTCCAGCGCGTTGGCGAACCGGCGCGAGCGGATGTAGGTCTTCAGGGTCTCGTTGGTCAGGGCCTTGAAGATGCGCTGAAAGTGCCATTGGCTCAGGCCTGCAGCCCGTGCCACGTCGGCCAGATCGATGTCGGATTCAAGACGGGCTTCGATGTAGTCGATGCCCTCCTGGAGTTGTTGCAGATGCAGCACGGGCGGGCCTGTGGATCAGGGAGTGTCAAAAAAGCCGGTCATGGAGACCAGGCGGTTGTCATCGCTGTAGCGGCCGTAGCTCACGCCCTCGCCGATCACCTGCCCGCTGCCATTCACCATGTTCCATTTGGCAAGGCTTTGCTGGTTGTGGCTGGCAAAGTAGTGGGTCACAAAGTGGCCCCCCGGTACCTGGCGGTGAAAGTCGTCCATGTAGGCCGTCAGCTGCGCCCAGCCCTGGGCCTTGGCCAGCGGGTCGTTGTAGGTGCAGGCGGGGTCCAGCGACTGGGCGAACAGGGCATCGCGCTCGGCGGCCGAGTCGGTCCTCCACGACGCGGTGTAGGTGTCCCAGATGGATTGAAGAGGGTGTTGGCTCATGGTGTGCTCCTGAAGGGGGATGGAGACGCCATCGTGCCGGGCGCTTGCGCGCCTTTTGGACATTTTGTGCTTATTTGTCAGCGCGCCGTTCTGGCTGGGCGACGGTGCCCTGATCCGCCCGGGACTATGCGCTGGCGGAAGGTGTCGATGCCGGCGCCACGCCCAGCAACTGGTGCAGCCGCGGGCTGGTGGTGGTGTATTGCAGCGCCACCTTGTCGCCCTTGATGGCCTCGGCCGCGCCAAAGGCGGCCAGCGTGGCTTCGTGAAAGCCGCACAGGATGAGCTTGCGTTTGCCAGGGTAGGTGTTGATGTCACCCACAGCGTAGATGCCGGGTACGCTGGTGCGAAAGGACTCGGTGTCCACCACCAGCTGCTTGCGGTCCATGGCCAGGCCCCAGTCGGCAATGGGGCCCAGGCGGGGCGAGATGCCGAGCACGGCCACCAGCAGGTCGAGCCCAAGAGTGCGGGTGCTGCCATCGGCATCCACTACCTGCAACGCGCTCAGTTGTTCGCCAGAGGCTTCGATGCCGGTGATCTGCGCAGCCTCGACATGGATGCGCCCCGCATCGCGCAAGTGCTGCAGGCGCTGCAGCAGGGCATCGGGTGCCTGGAACACGTCTCGCCGGTGCAGCAGGCTGACGCGGGCGGCTTGGCCCTGTTCGGCCAGCTCCACGGCGCGCGCCACGGCAGGCTCGTCGCCACCATGCACGACGACGTGGCGACCCATCGCATCCACGCTGGCGGGCAGGCGCTGGTAGTGCAACTGCGTGCCCACAAACCGCTCGATGCCGTCCACCTTGAGCGTGCGGGGCACAAAGGCGCCCACGCCTGCGGCAATGAACACGGTGCGTGCCAGCAGCTGCGCACCTTGCGAGGTTTCGACCCGCAAGCGTCCATCGGCTTGTACGGTGAGCGCAGACACCAGCGTGTTGAGATGCCACTGGGTCTTGAACGGTGCGATCTGCCGCAGCAGCAGGTCGGCCAGCTCGCGCCCGGTGCACACCGGGATGCCCGGGATGTCGTAGATGGGCTTGTCGCCATACAGCTCGACACACTGGCCGCCCGCATGGGGTAGGGCGTCGATCAGGTGGGCGGTGATGCCCTGCAGGCCCAGCTGGAAGACCTGGAACAGGCCCACGGGACCCGCGCCGATGACGACGGCGTCGGCTTCCACCACAGCGGGCACTTGCACAGTCTGGGTCACCAGCGGGGCGCGCGAGGGTTTACTTGATCAGCTCGTTGACTTTGCCCGGCTTGCCGTTCCACTCGTCGGCGTCAGGCAGCGCAGGCTTGCGCTTGGTGATGCTCTTCCAGCCATCAGCAAAAGCCAGGTCGGCGTTGAGCTTGATGAAGGCGAGCTGGTCGGCCGGCAGGTCTTCTTCGGCAAAGATGGCGTTGGCCGGGCACTCGGGGATGCAGACGGCGCAATCGATGCACTCATCGGGATCGATGACGAGCATGTTCGGGCCTTCGCGGAAGCAGTCCACGGGGCACACGTCCACACAATCGGTGTACTTGCACTTGATGCAGTTTTCGGAAACGACGTGGGTCATGACAGGAGTTGTGTGGGTCAGTGAAAACCCTCAATTTTAGGGGCTTTCACCGGCCTTGGGGGAGAGGGCCCCTCTTACAGGAGGGGTGTCAGGGCGTTCAGGGGTTGATGGGGATCAGTTCACCAGCACGGCACCGGCGGTTTTGTGGCTGGCGGTGTCCACCAGGATCAGCGACCCCAGCACGCGGGCCTGGCTGAACGCAGCCGCCGGAATCGCCTCTTGCAGCACGAGCTGGACATGGCCGATCGCATTGGGGTCGAGCTGCGTGGCGGCTTCCTCGGCCAGCGTGTTGATGTTCAGCTTGTGCACCACGGCTTTCACCTTGGCCTTGACCCAGCGGTGGCCGTGCAGGGCCCAGTACACACGGCCTGCAACCAGGGGCTCGTCGTCCATCCAGGCGATGGTGGTGGAGAGCTCGCGGCTGGCGGGCCAGGCAGGCGTTGCTGCGGGTGTGTCACCGAAGTCGTCATCGGCGGCAGGGGCGGCCGCTGCCGTGGGCGCCGCCAGAATCCAGTCGCCACGCGAGACATCCACCTCGCGGTCCAGGATGATGCCGGCGCTGGTGCCTGCGGGCACGTCCTGCGGGCGGCGGGCGTGGTCCAGTACTTGCGCCACCGTAGCCAGCTGGCCGCTCGGAAAGATCTGCACCGCGGCGCCGGGGGCAAAGCTGCCTGCGGCCACCCGGCCCCAGAACACGCGGCGGCCCTGGGAGGTGTCGGAGGAGGAGGACGAGGATTTCTCGACCCACTGCACCGGGAAGGCCAGGGGCAGCGCGGTGTCTGCAGGGGTGTTGGGCAGTTCTTCCAGCACTTGCAGCAGCGTGGGGCCGTTGTAGCCGCACCAGCCCGCGTGCGCGTCCACCACGTTCCAGCCCTTCAGGGCCGAGACGGGCACCGTGGCGCGCACGCTGATGCCCGCTGCCTGGGCGAAGGCCTGCAGCGCGCCCTGGATGTGCTTCCAGGCGAGCGCGGGGTCTTCCACCGCGTCGAGCTTGTTCACGGCAAACACCAGCGAATGCACGCGCAGCAGATGGGCCAACAGGCTGTGGCGACGCGTTTGCGGCAGCAAGGCCAGTGCGGGGTTGGTCCAGTCGAGCTTGGTGGCATCGACCAGCACCACGGCGGCGTCGGCGCTGGATGCGGCGGTGACCATGTTGCGGGTGTACTGCTCGTGGCCGGGCGCGTCGCCAATGATGAACTTGCGCTCCTCGGTGGCGAAGTAGCGGTAGGCGACGTCGATGGTGATGCCTTGCTCGCGCTCGGCGGAGAGGCCGTCGGTCAGCAGGGCCAGGTCGGTCTCGCCTTGGCGCTGCACGCCGGCCAGGTGGTCTTGCAGCACGGCCTTGCTGTCCACCAGCAGGCGGCCGATCAGCGTGCTCTTGCCGTCATCGACGGAACCACAAGTGATGAACTTGAGGGCGGAAATATGGTCGTTTTGGCTGGTAGCGCCAGTGTTATTTGCGCCAGCAGCTATTGAATTGATAGCGGTCATCAGAAATACCCGTCCTTCTTGCGCTTCTCCATCGAAGCATCCGATGTCTTGTCGTCCATGCGCGTGGCGCCGCGCTCGCTCACGTCGGCGGCCAGGGTCTCGATGACGATCTCGGCCGGGGTGGCGGCGGTGCTCTCCACTGGGGCGGTGCATGTGATGTCGCCCACGGTGCGGAAGCGCACATCGCGCGTTTCCACCACGTCGCCATCGCGCGGTGGGGTCAGTTCGGTCACGGGCATCAAGAGGCCCTTCTTGTCCACCACCTGGCGCTTGTGCGTGTAGTAGATGCTGGGCAGGCCGATCTGCTCGCGGTCGATGTACTGCCACACGTCCAGCTCGGTCCAGTTGCTGATGGGGAACACGCGGAAGTGTTCGCCGGGCTGCAGGCGGGTGTTGAACAGCGTCCACAGCTCGGGGCGCTGGGCCTTGGGCTGCCATTGACCAAAGCTGTCGCGGTGGCTGAAGATGCGCTCTTTGGCGCGGGCCTTTTCTTCGTCGCGGCGGGCGCCGCCGATCAGCGCATCGAAGCGGAATTCTTCAATCGCTTCCAGCAGCGTGACCGACTGGTGCACGTTGCGCGACTCGCCGGGGTAGGCCAGGCGCACCGTGCCGCGCGCCATTGAATCTTCGACGTTGCGCACGATGAGTTCGGCGCCCAGCTCCTTGGCGCGGAAGTCGCGGAAGTCCGTCACTTCGGGGAAGTTGTGGCCCGTATCGATCATGAGCAACGGGTACGGAATGCCGCCGCCGCTGGCCTTGGTGCCAAAGGCCTTTTCCGCGCACTTGAGCATGACCAGCGAGTCCTTGCCGCCCGAAAACAGCAGGGCGGGGCGCTCGAAGGCGGCGGCGACTTCGCGCAGGATGAAGATGGTTTCTTCTTCCAGCGCGTCGAGGTGCGAGTTGTTGAGGTGGTAGCTCATGTTGTTGGTTTTCTCAAGCAGCGCTGAGTCGGTGCGGGCATTCATGGTCGGATCTGCGGTGGGTTCAATGCGCAAGGTGCAGGCCGCACTCGCGGTTGTCTTCGCCCTTGGTGGGGTCCACGTAGTCGAAGTTGTTGGGCAGTCCGTGCTTCACGCAGTATTCGTGCAGGTCCTTGGATGACCAGTGCAGCAGCGGCGCCACCTTGATGAGGCCATCGGGGTTGATGCTCACCGGGTCCATCTGTGCGCGCACGGCGGTGTCGGTGGCGCGCAGGGCGGTGAACCACACCTGGGGCGCAGTCTCGCGCAGGGCGCGGGCAAAGGGCTCCAGCTTCACCTCGGCGGTGAACGCGGCGTGGCGCGGGTCGTCCAGTGCGGGCGTGGGGCCTTCCACGGCTTCGCGGTGGGCGCGCGAGCGCAGTGGCAGGTAGATCTGCAGGTTCAAACCCAGCTGCTTCGTCACCTCGTCGGCAAAGCGGTAGGTGGCTTCGGTGTTGTAGCCGTTGTCCATCCACACCACCGGCACATCGGGCTTCACCTGCGTGACCAGGTGCAGGATCACCGCCTCGAACGGTCGGAAGTTGGTGGTGACGATGCTGGTCTGGCCCAGGCCCAAGGCCCATTCGACCAAGGCGGGAGCATTGCGGCCCAGGTCGGCGTTGATGGCGGCGAGGTCAAGCTGGCTCATGGCGTGGGTGGTGTCTCTCATGTTCATCAGGCGGCCTCGCGGAAGTGGGGCAGCGGGTGCGTCACGTCGCCCTGGTAGAAGGCCTTGAAGCGGTCAAACTGGCGCTGGGCGTCGGCCATATCCACGCCCTCGCGCAGCACCGCTACGTCAAAGCCGCAGCGGGCCATCTGCACCAGCTGGTCGATCAGCACGTCACCCGTGGCGCGCAGCTCACCCGCAAATTTCAGGCGCCCGCGCAGCAGGCGTGCCTGGCTGAAGGCCCGGCCGTCGGTGAACTTGGGAAACTGCAGGTCAATGCGGTCCACGCCCGCCAGGTCCAGTTCAAAGGGGTTAGTGTCGTTGGGCAGCTCAATGAGCTTCTGGCCGGCAACGTCAGTGTGGTGCTCGTGAGCAGCTATTATTTTCATAGTGTGCGATGCCTCAGGCGGCTTCGGTTTCAGCAGGGTGGCGCGCGGCATTGGCGGCGGCCTTGAAGGGGTCGAGACCGACACGGCGCACCGTGTCGATGAAGTTCTCGTGGCGCGGTCCTTCGGCGTCGCCAGCCAGCGGCAGGCGCTCTGTACGGTAGACGGCCAGCAGGGCTTCGATCACGCCCGGCACTTCGGAGGCGCTGAACGAGGGGCCGATGATCTTGCCCGGCGTGGCGGGGCCCGACAGGTTGGAGCCATCGGCGCCGCCCAGCGTGATCTGGTACCACTCCTTGCCGTCCTTGTCCACGCCCAGGATGCCGATGTGGCCGCTGTGGTGGTGGCCGCAGCTGTTGATGCAGCCGCTGATGTGCAGGTCGATCTCGCCCAGGTCCCACAGCTCGTCCAGGTCCTGGTAGCGCTCGGTGATGGCCTCGGCAATGGGCAGCGAACGGGCATTGGCCAGCGAGCAGAAGTCACCGCCGGGGCAGGCGATCATGTCGGTCAGCAGGCCGATGTTGGGCTTGGCCAGGCCCAGCGCCTTGGCGGCCTGGTACAGGGCGGGCAGCTGGTCGCGGCGCACCCAGGGCAGTAGCAGGTTTTGTTCGTGCGTCACGCGCGATTCGCCACCTGAGAAGCGGTCGGCCAGCTCGGCGGCGGCCTCCATCTGCTCGGCCGTGGCGTCGCCGGGCGCATAGCCCAGGCGCTTGAACGAGAGCATCACCGCGCGCAGCTGCGGGTGGCGGTGCGGCAGCACGTTGCTGGTGAGCCAGCGGCCAAAGTCGTGGTCGTCGCTGGCGGCGGTGCGCAGCAGTTCCAGGGTTTCGGCTTCGGCGTTGGCGGGCGAGAGGTCGAGGTCGGGCTCGCGGAAGTTCGCGGCCACGCGGTCGTATTCGGCCTGGGTGATGGTGTGCGGGCCGCCTTCGTCCTCGACGATCTGGCGGAACTCTTCATTCACCTGGTCGATGTAGCTCTGGCCCTCGGCCTTCACCAAAATCTTGATGCGCGCCTTCCAGCTGTTATCGCGGCGGCCGTAACGGTTGTACACGCGGATCACGGCTTCCAGGTAGTTCATGAGCTGGTTCCATGGCAGGAACTCGCGCAGCACCGGGCTGATGGTAGGCGTGCGGCCCATGCCGCCGCCCACGCGCACCTTGAAGCCGAGTTCGCCCGCGTCGTTCTTGACGAGCTGCAGGCCCACGTCGTACCAGCCCAGGGCGGCGCGGTCTTCGCGCGCACCGTTGATCGAGATCTTGAACTTGCGGGGCAGGAACGAGAACTCGGGGTGCAGCGTGCTCCACTGGCGCAGGATTTCGCAGAAGGGGCGGGGGTCGGCGATCTCGTCGGCCGCGATGCCCGCGAGCGCGTCGCTGTTGATGTTGCGGATGCAGTTGCCACTGGTCTGAATGCCGTGCAGTTGCACGGTGGCCAGCAGGTCCATCACGTCCGCGGCCTTGGACAGCGGAATCCAGTTGTACTGCACGTTGGTGCGTGTGGTGAAGTGGCCATAGCCGTACTTCAGCTTGGTGCCAATACGGCGGCCGTCGGCCAGCGGGATCTCGCCCAGCTTTTCTTGCGTGGCCTGGGCCTCGGCCAGCAGGGCGGGCTCGGGCTGGTCGTATTCGCGGGCCACGCGGGCCAGCACGCGCAGCTGGGTGCTCGACAGCTCGCCGTACGGCACGGCCACGCGCAGCATGGGCGCGTAACGTTGCACATACCAGCCGTTTTGCAGGCGCAGGGGGCGGAACTGCTCTTCAGTCAGCTTGCCCGCTTGCCAGCGTCCGAGCTGGTCGCGGAACTGCTCGGCGCGCAGGCGGATGAATTGGCGGTCAAAGTCGGTGTATTGGTACATCGTGGAGCACTCAGATCAGAATCAGTTTGAAGCCCGCCCAGGCGAGCAGCAGGGAAAGGGCAGAGCGAATGAGGCGCTCGGGCGTGCGGGTGACGAGGCGCGAGCCCAGCCAGATGCCCGGCAGCGAGCCAGCCAGCAATTGTGCAAGCAAAGACCAGTCCACCGAGCCCAGCGACGCGTGTCCCAGCCCGGCCACCAGGGTCAATGGAACGGCGTAGGCAATGTCTGCGCCAATGATGCGCGGCAGCGGCAGCATGGGGTACACCAGCAGCAGCACCGTCACGCCAATGGCGCCTGCGCCCACCGAGGTGAAGGTGACCAGCGTGCCGATCACCGCGCCCAGCAGAACCGGCAGGCTCCAGTGGCGCGGGCGGGCGGGGTCGCCCACGTGGTTCTTGCGGGCGGCTGCCTCGGCAGCCTGGCGCTGGGCGGAGAATGCAATGACTTTGTAGAGGGTGGCCGCTGCCGTGAGCAGCAGGGCAAAACCCAGCGTGGTGGTCATGATGGCCTGCGCGGTGCCGCTGGCTGGGCCCATCACCTGGAGGGCCCACAACGCCAGCAGCGCGGCCGGAATGCTGCCGGCGCACAGCTGGCCCACCACCTTCCAGGGCACCAGGCGCTGGCGCGCGAGGCTCACGGTGCCGCCCATCTTGGTAAAGGCGGCAAACAGCAGGTCGGTGCCCACGGCCATGTGGGGCTTGATGCCAAAGAAGAAGATGAGGATGGGCGTCATCAGCGAGCCACCGCCCACGCCAGTGAGTCCGACGATCAGACCCACTGCAAATCCCGCAAAGACAAACGCCAATTCATGCATGCCGGCGAATGTAGAGGGCTTGCTTATGGATGCAAACTATTGTTTTGTGCTTCTAATATGCAAATATGGATATAAGTCAGTGCTGGCCTCGTGCGCCGGGCGGTGGCCGACCGCCTCTGGCGCGCACGCGGCGGCGGTTCACATCCGTTCACTGGACAGAGCGCGGGCCAGCTTGGTGTCCAGCGGCAAGGGCTCGCCGTTGAGGCGGGCGGCCAGCAACTCGCCGCACAGCAAGGCCAGCGTCAGCCCGCGCGCACCCATGGCGGTGCACACCCACAGGCCGGGCAGGGCGGTTGCATCCACCGGCCCCACGATGGGCAGGCGGTCGGGGGCGGTGCAGCGCACAGCGGCCCAGTGCTCGACGGCGGAGGATGCGGTGGTGTCCTGTTCACCAGCGGCCAGCCGTGCCTCGAAGCGGGGGGCCAGTTCGCGGGCAGCGGCGGGGATCAGGGTCTGCACTTTGTCCCAATGCGAGCGGTGCGCCGCAAGCTGGTCGGCGGCAGTGGCGGGCAGTTCTGCCACATTGCGCTCAAAAGTGGAGCCCATGATCCAGGCGCGCTCGGTGGCCTCGTCGCCTGGGTTGCAGGAGCTGCCCACGCCGAACGACGGCACCATGTTGCCATGCCCGTTGGCCGGGAACGACGCTGGCGCCGTCAGGTGGGCGGCATAGCGGCCCCACGACACCTGGCCCCGCACAGGTTGCAGGGGCCAGCGGTCAGCCAGTAGCGGGCTGCTGCCTGCGCCTGCGGCAATCACCACCACGGGGGCCTGGGCCAGTACCTGGCCTTGTGCATCCAGCGCCTGCCATTCGGCCGCGTTGGCGGCGGCGTCCGCAGCAGGCTGGGCGCGCAGGCTGGCCACTGGGCAATTTCCAAGCCACGTGACGCCGGGTTCTTGCAGCAGTGCCCGCACCATCTTGGGAGGGCGTATCCAGCCCGCCTGGGCATGCCAGCAGGCCACCGCATCGGGCGGCAGGTCGGCCTGCTCGCGAGCGGCTTGCGGGGCAGGGACGGTCCAGTCCGCGCCGGGACCCCCTTGCCAGTCGGTAGGCAGGCCGGGGGTGCCGTCGGTGCGGTGTTCCAGCACGCCGGTGGGGCCCCAGTCCTGCCCGGCCTTCAAACGCTGGCGGGCTTGCTGCAGCGTGGTACGCACGCCGCTGCGCGACAGGCGCGAGAGCACTGCATCGTCGGGCGATACATGGGGCGCAAACACGCCCGCAGGCAGGCCCGATGCGCCAGCGGCGGGTTCTGCCGCCCCGTCCAGCACCTGCACCTGCCAGCCCCGGCGGGCCAGGCTGGCGGCCGCTGCGGCACCTGCCAGCCCGCCGCCAATCACCAGGCAATGCCGGGGCTGCGGGGTGGCGGTGGGGGGCGCCTCCGGCAAGGCGGCCGTGCGGGGCCGTGGCTCCCAGTGGGGGTTGTAGGTGGCCTGCAGGTTGTCGCGCTTGGGTGGCACGCCGGGCACGCGCTGCACCTCAAAGCCGCATTCGGCCAGCGCATCGCGCACGGCGCGGGCGATGGTCCAGGTGGCGAGCTGGGTGCCCCGGCGGCAGCAGCGCGCCACGGCCTTGAGGGTGTGGGTGCTCCAGATTTCGGGATTGACGGAGGGGCTGAACCCGTCGAGGTACACCGAATCTGCCGTCGGCGCCTGCTGGCGCAGCATCTCCTGCGCGTCCCCCACATACAGGGTGAGCAGCACGCGGCCTTCGTCAAATGCCAGGCGGTGCACGCCTGGCAGCAGGCCCCACCATTGCGCGTGCAATTGCTCGGCCAAGGGCGCCAGTTCGGGGTGGGCCGCAGTGGCCCGCAGCAGGTCGGCCGCGCTCACGGGCCAGGCCTCGGTCGATACGAAGTGCAGCAGCCGGGGGCGGCGCTCGTCGGCCCGCCACGCTGCCCAGGTGACGAGAAAGTTCAGCCCGAAGCCAAAGCCGGTTTCCAGCACCCGCCACTGGGGCTGCCCGGCCCAGGCCGCGGGCAGGCCGCAGCCTTGCAAAAACACCCTGCGGGCCTGGTCCAGCCCTCCGTTTTCGCTGTGGTAGCGGTCGCCAAAGCGAGGGCTGTAGGGGGTGCCGTCGGGCAACCAGTCGATGGGCTCGGACATGGGGTGGGGGGCTGCGAAAACCGGGAGTTGCACGCATTGTGCGCACAACCCAGAAAAAGAAAGGGCGCCACATGGGCGCCGTGCTGAGGCTGGTTTTTACAGCAAGTAGGCTGAACGTCGGTTGTTCTAGATCACTGGCCGTGAGCGCGTGAAGTGAACCGCGCTGCCAAGAAAGGGTTTGCGTAAAACCATTTCTTGCAGCGCTGCACTGCAGCTTCGCTGCGTTACGCGCTGGGCGGGACGTAGCCCGCTCCGGCGTCTGCGCCGCTGCCGCAAAGTGGTTTTGGCGAAACCATTTCTTGCAGCGCGGCGCTGCGCTTTGCTGCGTTACGCGCTGGGCGGGACGTAGCCCGCCGCAGCGTCTGCGCCGCTGCCAAAGAAATGGTTTTCCATCTGGCGGGCCAGATACTGGCGGGCGCGGGCGTCGGCCAGGTTCAGACGGTTTTCGTTGACCAGCATGGTCTGGTGCTTGAGCCAGTCGGCCCAGGCCTGCTTGCTCACGTTTTCCCAGATGCGCTTGCCCAGCTCGCCGGGGTAGGGCGGAAAGTCCAGGCCTTCAGCTTCCTGGCCGAGTTTGATGCATTGGACGGTGCGTGCCATGGTGGTTCCTTCTTGTGTTGGGGTGAATGCGAAGGCGGTGTGGGCTCTGCCTTCAGATGTTTTGGGTATTAAGAACTGAAATCTTATTGGTTCCAGTTTTTAAGAGGGCCTTCCAGAATGCGTTTCATCGGTGTTTTGCACCGTCCACATTCAAAACCGAGGACCCCCATGAACTTTCGCCGCGACTTTATCAAGTTTCCATTGGCCGCAGCCTTTGCAGGCGCTTTGGCGCTGACGGCGTTGCCGTCGTTTGCACAGTCTGTGACGCTGCTCAATGTGTCCTACGACCCCACCCGCGAGCTGTATGTGGAGTTCAACCAGGCGTTTGCCAAGCACTGGAAGGCCAAGACCGGGCAGGACGTGACCATCAAGCAAAGCCATGGTGGCTCGGGCAAGCAGGTCCGCTCCATCATCGACGGGTTGGATGCCGACGTGGCCACGCTGGCCTTGGCAGGTGATACCGATGCGCTGCACACCAACGGCGGCTGGATCACCAAAGACTGGCAAAAGCGCCTGCCGCACAACAGCTCGCCCTACACCTCGACCATCGTGCTGGTGGTGCGCCAGGGCAACCCCAAGGGCATCAAGGACTGGGATGACTTGGTCCGCCCGGATGTGAAGGTGATCACGCCCAACCCCAAGACCTCGGGCGGCGCGCGCTGGAACTACCTGGCCGCGTGGGAGTTCGCCAAGCGCAAATACGGCGGTGACGCCAAGGCCAAGGACTTCGTGGCCAAGCTGTATGGCAACGTGCCTGTGCTCGACACCGGCGCGCGCGGCTCCACCATCACTTTTGCGCAGCGCAACCAGGGCGACGTGCTGATCGCCTGGGAGAACGAGGCCTACCTGCTCGAAAAAGAGTTCGGTGCCAAGTTCGACGTGATCGCCCCCTCCATCTCCATCCTGGCCGAGCCTGCCGTTGCCGTGGTGGACAAGAACGTGGACAAGAAGGGCACCCGCGCCGTGGCCGAGGCCTACCTGCAGTACCTGTACACCGAAGAAGGCCAGGACATTGCGGGCAAACATTTCTACCGCCCGGCCGTGTCCGACAAAGCCAAAGCCAAGTACGCCAAGCAGTTCCCCAAGCTGAACCTGTTCACCATCAACGACGCGTTTGGTGGCTGGGACAAGGCGGCCAAGGACCACTTTGCGGACAACGCCAGCTTTGACCAGATCTACACCCGCAAGTAAGTAAGCCAGTCAGCCCACCCGCCTTTCGTGTGCGGGTGGCCGGCGCCCCGTCTCCGTGCAACAAGCCAGGCCCCAGCGGGCCGGGCGGGGCGTTGCTCGTCCTTTTTGAATGAAAACAGGCCCAAGCGCTAGTCCAACATGCGCTGCCAGCTATCAAAAACATAGTATTCAAGGAATCCACACCATGTCCGCCTTGCTCATCGCCGGCAGTCCCTCGGAGCGCTCCCGCTCCGCCGTTTTGCTCGACGCCGTGGCCCAGCGCCTCTCGGTGCGCGGTGCGCTGGTGGACCGCATCCACATCCGTGACCTCTCGCCCCAGGCGCTGTTGCTGGCCGACTTTGGCCACCCCACGGTGGTCAGCGCCATCGACCAGGTGGCCGATGCCAGCGTGCTGGTGGTGGCCACCCCCGTCTACAAGGCGGCGTACAGCGGCGTGCTCAAGGTGTTTCTGGACCTGCTGCCGCAAACAGCCCTCAAGGGCAAGACCGTGCTGCCCCTGGCCACGGGCGGCAGCCCACACCACATGCTGGCGCTGGACTACGCGCTGCGTCCCGTGCTGCAGTCGCTGGGCGCCAAAAGCATCCTGCCCGGCATCTACGCCACCGATGCTCAGGTCACGCTGACGCCAGAGGGCACCTACCACGTGCAGGCCGACATTGCCGCCCGGCTGGACGACGCGGTGAATGTGCTGGTGACCGAAACCCTGCGCCCATCGCCCGCTCAGGCCACGCGGTTTGCGCCGGTCAACTTCGCTGACGTGCGATGTAGCGTCTGACGCAGGCCCGGCGCTGCGACAGGCCCGCAGTGCCACCTTCCTTCCCCCTTCATTTCCATTCTTGATTTTTTCTGCGCCGGGTGCGCGGGCAGGGCGGTGTGCCGCCTGCTGCCAGCCCGCCCGGTGCTCCTCCCACCCGATTTGCTGCTGGAACCCGCACCATGAACGAACTGAACCGCTTCTCCCTGCAACGCCGCCACCTGCTGGCCACTAGTGCTGCCACCGCCGCTGCAGCGGCGCTCCCTGCCACCTCTTGGGCCCAGGCCTCTGGCGCGCCCCGCGTGCTGCGCGTGGGCCACCAAAAGGGCTGGCTCTCCATCCTGAAGGGCCGCGGCACGCTCGAAAAGCGCCTGGCTCCGTTGGGTGTGAAAGTGACCTGGACCGAATTCAACGCCGGCCCCGTGCAGCTCGAGGCGCTCAACGTCGGCTCCATCGACTTTGGCGACGTGGGCGAAGCCCCGCCCATCTTTGCCCAGGCTGCGGGTGCGCCGCTGGTGTACGCCGGTGCCACCGTGCCGCGCCCCGCGCTGGAGGCCGTGATCGTGCCCAAGGACTCGCCGATCCGCAGCGTGGCCGACCTCAAGGGCAAGCGCGTGGCCTACAACAAGGGCTCCAACGTGCAGTATTTCCTGGTCAAGCTGCTGGAGAAACACGGCCTGAAATACGGCGACGTGCAGTCCGTCTTCCTGGCCCCGGCCGACGCGCGGGCTGCCTTTGAGCGCGGCGCAGTCGATGCCTGGATCATCTGGGACCCGTTCTTGGCCGCCGCGCAAAAGACACTCGACGCCCGCCTGCTGGCCGACGCCACGGGTGTGGTCAACAACCGCGCCTACTACTTCACCTCGCGCGAGTTCTCCACCAAGAACGCCGATGTGCTGCGCATCGCGATCGAAGAGGTCAACGCCATCGACACCTGGGCGTCCAAAAACAAGGACGCCGCCGCTGCCGAGCTATCGGCCGTGCTGGGCCTCGACAAGTCCATCACCGAGCTGTACCTGAACCGCGCCCGTTTCGGCACCGCGCCCGTCACGCGCGAGATCCTGGCCGAGCAGCAGGCGATTGCCGACACCTTCTTCGACCTCAAGCTCATCCCCAAAAAGCTCAACCTGCTGCACGCCGCGCCGGTGGACCTTTGAGGGCCTGGCAGCACCGCACTGAAAGGAGTCACCATGGCCCACCTTCCCCTGAGCAACGAGCGCCGCCGCGCGCTGCAACTGCTGGGTGTCACCGCCTTCCACTGGGTGCTGGCCAGCCGCTACGCCCACGCACAAAGCCCGGCCGTGCAAGGCCCCGAGCAGCTGCGCATCGGCTACCAGAAGTCCGCCGTCAACCTCGTCATCCTCAAGCAGCAGGGCGTGCTGGAAAAGCGCTTTCCCGGCACCCGCGTGAGCTGGCTGGAGTTCCCGGCCGGGCCGCAACTGCTTGAAGCGCTGTCGGTCGGCAGCCTCGAATTTGGCCTGACGGGCGACTCGCCGCCCGTGTTTGCACAGGCCGCAGGCAAAGACCTGCTCTATGTGGGCGCCGAGCCGCCCAAGCCCGACAGCTCGGCCTTGCTGGTGCTCAAGGACTCGCCCCTGCGCACCCTGGGCGACCTCAAGGGCCGCCGCATTGCCGTGCAAAAGGGCAGCAGCGCCCACTACCTGCTGGTGCGTGCCGTGGAGCGCGCGGGCCTGCAGTGGGCTGATATCCAGCCCGTGTACCTGGCCCCGGCCGATGCGCGCGCCGCGTTCGAGCGCAAGAGCGTGGACGCCTGGGCCATCTGGGACCCGTTCTACGCCGCCACCGAACTCGCCATCCAGCCCCGCGTGCTGGCCACGGGCCGCGACCTGGCCAGCAGCAACAACTCGTTCTACTTGGCGGCCCGCCCGTTTGTGCAAGCCCACCCCCAGGTGCTGCGTGTGCTGTTTGAAGAACTCAGCCGCGCCGACCGCCTGGCGCAAGAGGCGCGCAAGGACGCGATCAAGCTGATTGCCGACTTCAGCGGCCTGGACGCGGGTGTGGTGAGCCTGTTCATCCAGCGGCGCCCCTCATCACCCGTGGGCCTGCTCTCGCCCGCCACCGTGGCCGACCAGCAGCGCGTGGCCGATGCGTTTTTCAAGCTCGGCCTGATCCCCAAACCCGTGAACGTGGCCGACATCGTGTGGCGGCCTTCGGCAGCGCAGCTGGCGGCCGCCAGCGCCAAGCCCTGAGCCGCATGCGCTCGCTGAGTCCATCGAATACCTACCCCGAGGCATCCATGAAAATTTTCTGGTTCATCCCCACCCACGGCGACAGCCGCTACCTGGGCACCGCCAAAGGCGCGCGCCAGCTCAACCACGACTACCTCAAGCAGGTGGCCGTGGCAGCCGACAGCCTGGGCTACGAAGGTGTGCTCATCCCCACCGGCCGCTCGTGCGAAGACCCGTGGGTGGTGGCGTCCAGCCTGCTGCCCGTCACGCGCAACCTCAAGTTTCTGGTGGCGGTGCGCCCCGGCCTGCACCAGCCTGCGCTGGCGGCACGCATGGCGGCCACGTTCGACCGGCTCTCGGGCGGGCGCCTGCTCATCAACCTGGTGACGGGCGGCGACCAGGCCGAGCTGGAGGGCGACGGCGTGTTTCTGGACCACGCCACGCGCTACGAACAGTCGGCCGAGTTCATCCGCATCTGGCGCGAAATTCTGGCGCGCAGCCACCGGGGCGAAAGCCTGGACTTTGAAGGTCAGCACCTGTCGGTGAAGGGCGCCAAGCTGCTCTTTCCGCCGCTGCAACAGCCGTACCCGCCGGTGTACTTTGGCGGCTCGTCGCCCGCCGCGCACGACCTGGCGGCCGAGCAGGTCGAGACCTACCTGACCTGGGGCGAACCCCCGGCCGAGGTGGCCAAGAAGGTGGCCGACGTGCGTGCCCGCGCAGCCCAACACGGCCGCACCGTCAACTTCGGCATCCGCCTGCACGTCATCGTGCGTGAGACCGACGCACAGGCTTGGGCCGCCGCCGAAGAACTCATCAGCCATGTGGATGACGACACCGTGGTGCGCGCCCAGGCCGTGTTTGCGCGCATGGACTCCGAAGGCCAGCGCCGCATGGCTGCGCTGCACGCCGGTGGCGCCAAGCGCAGCCGCAAGGACCTGGAGATCAGCCCTAACCTGTGGGCGGGCGTGGGCCTGGTGCGCGGCGGCGCGGGCACGGCGTTGGTGGGCGACCCGCAGACCGTGGCCGCGCGCATCGAGGAATATGCCGCGCTGGGGCTGGACACGTTTGTGCTCTCGGGCTACCCGCACCTGGACGAGGCGTATCGCTTTGCCGAGTTGGTCTTTCCGCTGCTGCCCGTGGGCGTGCGCGAGAAGCTCGCTGGCGGCAACCCCTTGGGCCACTTTGGCGAAACCGTGGCCAACGACTTTGTGCCGCGCGCCTCGCAAAGCTGACCCCACCTGAACCAGAACCCCCAACGGAACCTGTCCCATGACACAGACCATCAGAGAACTGCAGGTATCCCCGCTGGCCGATGCGGTAGACCTGCCCATCGAAGGGCCCTTGCTGCCCGCACCCGTGGTGCGCTTTGCCAGGCACATTGCGCAGCGCCTGCTGCCCTGGGCCGTGCCCGTGGGCCTCATCGTGCTGTGGCAGATTGCCTCGTCGCAAGGCTGGCTGTCCACCCGCGTGTTGCCTGCGCCGCTGGAGGTCGTCAAGGCCGCCTGGACCCTGGCCGCCTCGGGCGAGCTGTGGACCCACGTCAAGGTCAGCGCGGGCCGTGCGCTGGCCGGGCTGGCGATTGGCGGGGGGCTGGGGCTGCTGCTGGGCCTGCTCACAGGCTCCATCAAGCTGTTCGAGACGCTGCTCGACTCCACCATCCAGATGGTGCGCAACATCCCCGCGCTGGCGCTCATCCCGCTCGTGATCCTGTGGTTTGGCATTGACGAGTCGGCCAAGCTGTTCCTCATCAGCGTGTCGGTGTTCTTCCCGATCTACCTCAACACCTTCCACGGCATCCGCAATGTGGACCCGGGGCTGATCGAGATGGGGCGCACCTATGGCCTGGGGCGCTGGCAGCTCTACAAGCAAATCATCCTGCCCGGGGCGCTCTCCAGCATCCTGGTGGGGCTGCGGTTTTCGCTGGGGCTGATGTGGGTGATCCTGATCGTGGCGGAGACCATTTCGGCACAGGCGGGCATTGGCTACCTCACGATGAACGCACGCGAGTTCCTGCAGACCGACATCGTGCTCGTGGGCATCCTGCTCTACGCCTTGCTGGGCAAGCTGGCCGACGTGTTTGCCAAGGGGCTCGAACGTTACTGGCTCCGCTGGCATCCCGGTTATCAGGCGTGATGCCTGCTTTGATCGCCTGAATACTCACATTTTTATAGCTGCTGGCGCAATATTCACTAGCGTAGGAGACCCTTTTGACCACAAGTTCATCTTTACAACCCCAAGGCGTGCGCCTGGAAGTGCGCGGCGTGGACAAACGCTATGGCGCGCGCAATGTGCTCAAGAAGACCGAGCTGGTCATCGAGCCCGGCGAGTTCGTCGCCATCGTGGGCCGCAGCGGCTGCGGCAAAAGCACGCTGCTGCGCCTGGTGACGGGGCTGGAATCGGTGTCGGGCGGAGCCATCCGCATTGACGGTGACCCGGTGGACGGCCTGAGCAGCAGCACCCGCATCATGTTCCAGGACGCGCGCTTGCTGCCATGGAAGCGTGTGCAGGACAACGTGGCCCTGGGCCTGCCGCCCGCGCAGCGTGGTGCTGCGGCCGATGTGTTGGCCCGCGTGGGCCTGGGCGACCGGCTGGGCGAGTGGCCCGCGCGCCTGTCGGGCGGCCAGCGCCAGCGTGTGGCCCTGGCGCGTGCGCTGGTGCACAACCCGCGCCTCTTGCTGCTGGACGAACCCCTGGGCGCGCTCGATGCGCTCACCCGCATCGAGATGCACCGCCTCATCGAAGGCCTGTGGCGCCAGTCCGGCTTTACCGCGCTGCTGGTCACCCACGACGTGCAGGAGGCCGTGGCCCTGGCCGACCGCGTGATCCTGATCGAAGACGGCCAGATCGCGCTGGACCTGCGCATCGACCTGCCACGCCCGCGTGTGCACGGCGAGGCGGCCTTTGCGCAGCTTGAAAAACGCATCCTCGACCGCGTGCTGCAAAAACCCGATGTGGAGGCCACCCCCGAACCCACTTGGCCTGGCGTGCCTGCACACGGGCTGCGCTGGGCGGTGTGAATTTTTCGCTTTCTCTCTCGATTTTTAACAGCGTTTTTTCTTTCAACGGACTTTTTAGGAGAACCCCATGTCCATCCAAGCCATCAACGTTCGCAACCAGTTCAAGGGCAAAGTGCGCGAGATCATTCGCGGCGATGTCGTCTCCGAGGTCGATGTCGAAACCCCCTGGGGCATCGTCACTTCCGTCATCACCACCCGCTCGGTGGACGACCTGGGCCTGGTCGTCGGCTCCGATGTGGTGGCGCTGGTCAAGTCCACCGAGGTGTCGATCGCCAAGCTGTGATCCGATTTTTGGGTCGAACAGGCAGATTGCGCCCTGTGGACGAGCGCAGGCTGCTATTGAAAGCGTAGCGAAATTCGCATTTAGCCAAAGCGGCTCGTACCGCGCACTTCACCTCTCAGGCCTTGTTACAAGGCCTGAGTTTTTGGTGCTGACCAGGCACGGGGCTGGCAGGGCGCACCTGCTAGAGGGCCCGCTTGCAGGTGTGTCTGATAAAACGTATGATACGTGTCATGCGAAATAAACAACCCAGTGCCCGAGCCGCCGCCAAGGAGGCGACCCACGAGCGCATCGTGTCGGTGGCCGCGCGGGCGATCCGTCGCAACGGCTACCACGGCACCGGGGTGGCAGACATCATGAAGGAGGCGGGCCTGACGCATGGCGGCTTCTATGCGCACTTCGAGTCCCGTGAGGCCATGCTGGCCGAAGCGGCCACGCAGGCCTGTGCCCAGTCTGTGGCCACAGTGGCCGGCGCCGTGGCGGGGGAGCCCGCCTCTCAGGCGATGGCCACCGTGCTCAAGGCCTATCTCTCGCGCCAGCATGTCGAAAGCGTGGAAACCGGTTGCCCCCTGGCCGCGCTGGGCTCTGAAACCTCGCGCCAGTCGCCCGAAGTGCGGCGGGTCTCCACCCGGCACATCAAGGAAATGGTGGACCTGATTGCGCGCCAGTCGCCGCAGTGGGGCCAGCCAGAGACCCACGAGCAGGCGCTCGTCACCCTGTCCACCATGGTGGGCGCCTTGGTGCTTGCACGGGCGGTGGACGATGTTGCGCTGTCCGACAGTTTGCGCGAGGCCGCGCTCAAGCACCTGTTGCCAGTGGAAGCGGCCTGACGCAAAGCCACTCACCAGGCGCTCTTCTCGATTGTGATCTTCGTGCGATGGCTCGCATTTTTTTGTCTTTTTATATGATGTTCATCATACGAATTATCGAATCCAGCCCTTTTAACCATGGAGGGCTTCTTCAGGCTCCCGCCGCAAAGGAAGCACCATGAAAGCGTTTGTTCTGGATCGATACGCCAAGAAGGGCGTGCTCAGGCCCGCCGACGTTCCAGCGCCCTCTTTGCGCGACGACGAGGTACTGGTGGAGGTGCATGCAGCGGGCGTCAATCCGCTCGACGCCAAGATCCGGGATGGCGAGTTCAAGCTCATCCTGCCCTACAAGATGCCGCTCATCCTGGGGCACGACGTGGCGGGCGTGGTGGTGCGTGTGGGGCCGCGCGTGCGGCAGTTCAAACCCGGCGACGAGGTCTATGCCCGGGCGGACGACTTTCACATTGGCACCTTTGCGGAACTCATCGCGGTCAAGGAGTCTTCGCTGGCCCTCAAGCCCCGCAGCCTGACCATGGAAGAGGCGGCTTCGATACCGCTGGTGGCCCTGACGGCCTGGCAGGCCCTGGTCGAGAAGGCCCAGGTCAAAAAAGGGCAGAAGGTCTTCATCCAGGCGGGCTCGGGCGGGCTGGGCAGCATCGCCATCCAGCTGGCCAAGCACCTGGGCGCCACCGTGGCCACCACCGCCAGCGCGGGCAATGCCGCACTGGTGCGAAGCCTGGGCGCCGATGTGGTCATCGACTACCGCCAGCAGGACTTTGAAGACGTGCTGCGCGACTACGACATGGTGCTGCACAGCCAGGACGGCAAGGCGCTGGCCCAGTCCCTGCGCGTGCTCCAGCGCGGCGGCCAACTCGTCTCTGTCTCGGGCCCGCCCGATCCTGCATTTGGCGAAGCCATTCGCGCCCCTGGCTTTTTGCGGTTGGTGTTCCGCTTGTTGAGCGCAGGCACCCGGCGCCGCGCTCGGGCGCTGGGCATTCGCTACGGGTTCCTGCTCATGCGGGCACAGGGCAGCCAGCTGCAAGAGATCACACGCCTGATCGACGCCGGGGCCATCCGCCCGGTGATCGACAAGGTGTTTGCCTTTGACGCCACCAACGAAGCCATCGCCTACGTGGAAACCGGCCGCGCCAAGGGCAAGGTCGTGGTCAAGGTGCGCTGAGCTGTTCGCTGGCGGTTACCCGCACCCACCGATTGCTCGCCGCGCATTGATCCCCGGCACGTTTGACCCGCACCTCACTGTCTATTCCCAACCCACCCCTGGAGATTCCCATGAAAATCGAAAACGCTGTTGTCCTCGTCACCGGTGCCAATCGCGGCATTGGCCTGGCTTTTGTCCGCGAGCTGCTCGCACGTGGTGCGCGCAAGGTCTACGCCGCTGCGCGTGACCCATCCACCATCACCCCGCAACCCGGCGTGCAGGCCCTGCGCCTGGACGTCAACAACCCCGAAGACGTCGCAGCGGCTGCAGCGCTGGCGTCCGACGTGACCTTGGTGATCAACAACGCGGGCATCGCCCAGCCTGGCGGCTTCATGGCGGCCGACAGCGAAGAGGTGATGCGCCGCATTTTTGAGACCAATGTCTTTGGCGTGCTGCGCGTCAGCAAAGCCTTTGCGCCTGTCCTGCAAGCCAATGGGGGCGGGGCGCTGCTCAACGTGCTGTCGGTGGCATCGTGGGTGAATGGCGGCGAGCTGGCTGCGTACTCGGCCAGCAAGTCTGCCGCCTGGTCGCTCACCAATGCACTGCGCCACGAGCTGGCAGCGCAAAAAACGCAGGTCCTCGGGCTGCACATGGCGTATGTGGACACCGACCTCACGCGCGGCTTCGATGTACCCAAGACCAGCCCGATTCAGATCGTGCGGCGTGCGCTGGATGGTCTGGAAGCAGGTGCGGACGAGGTGCTGGCCGATGAGCTCACGCAGCACGTCAAGCTCGCGATGACAGGCACGCGCCCCAGCTACCTGCCGCAAGCCGCCTGAGAGCGCGGCGCGGGGGCCGCAGAGCTGGCGTGATGTGCGTCATGGCCCCTGCACCGCGACAAGGATCAAACGCTCAGTCGGCCGGGTATCTGGCAAGAACCCTGGGGCTATTGCCCACCAACCCGCGCATGTTGCCTACACTCGGGGCCATGACGACCCTTCTGGTTTGCCCTTTCAACGCCCTGGCTGCGCTGCCCCATGCAGCGGCCTGCGCGCGAGCGGTGGCCAAGAAGAACGTGCGTCGTCAGCTGACGCCAGCACATTCCTGAGCCCGGCGGCACCCTCTCTCCTCATCCCTTGTAGCGCAACCATCCACCGCCGGGCACCAGCCAAGCGCGGTAGCGGCCGTCTTGTCCCCACGGGGCACAGCCGCATTCGATGGAGTGCTTTGTATGCATGCAGTTGTGGCCCCTGGCGAGCGCACGCTCACCGATCTGGACTATTCGCGCCTGACCAAACTGGTCGGCAACCGGCTGGCGCCCTTGCTCGATGACCTGCTGGCCAACGCAGACATCACCAGTCCGCGCAACGTACAGGCGGACGTGGTCACCATGAATTCGCGCGTCGAGCTGGTGGACCAGTACACCCACAGGCGCCAGGTGCTGACCCTGTGCTACCCGCAGGACGCCGAGCCTGCGGCGGGCTTCATCTCGGTGCTGTCGCCGGTAGGCATCAGCCTGCTGGGCCTGCGTGCGGGAGATGTGGCCAAGTGGCAAACGCCGCACGGCGAAGAGTGCGCAGCCACCATCGAGAGCATCCAGTACCAGCCCGAGGCCACGGGCGACTACCTCACCTAGTCGCCTCCGCATTCCGGCCCGCTGCGGGCCGTACCACCAGATCACTTCCGACCAGACCGGCGCCAATAGCATTGGCAGCCGTTGGAGGAGTGCGCGTTGTTCACCACAGAAGGACGTCCCACCATGACCCCTCGCTCCATCCTCGTCGTCACCGATTTTTCTGAACTGGGAGGGCACGCGCTGGCACGCGCGGCGCTGCTGGGCGCAGAGCATCGGGCTGCGTTGCAGCTGGTGTATCTCGCCCAACCTGGCGAGGTGCCTCCCCCCGATGTGGCTGTGCGTCTGTCGCACCATGCGCTCCAGCTGCGGCAGCGCCACCAGATGGCCGTGCAGGCCGTAACACGTGTGGACTACACGGTGGCAGACATCGCCCGTGCGGCAGCCGCGCACGACCTAATGGTGTGGGGCACGGCACCGCAGCGGGGGCTGCGGGCCTGGTGGGGCACGCACCCCGCCATGCAGGTGCTGCGTGCCTGCCAGCGCCCCGTGGTCGTGGTGCGCAACGCGGCGGACCAGACCTACCAGAGCCTGTTGGTGGCGGTGGACTTTTCGCAGGCATCACACCGATTGGTAGAGCTGGGCCTGGCACTCCACCCCCACGCACGCGTGGAACTGTTCCATGCCGTCAGCACCGCCAATGAGGGCAAGCTGCGGTATGCCGAAGTGTCAGAGCGCGCCATCCAGATCTACCGCGAGCAGTGCAGGCGCCATGCGCAAGACCGCATGTTCACGCTCACCGATTCGTACGACGCGCGGCGAAATCGGTTGTCATCGTCCATCGGCCGGGGCGACCCGGCACGGCAGGTGCTGGTGGCACAGCAAAGCGCTGGGGCCGACCTGATCGTGGTGGGCAAGCATCCCGCATCCCCGTGGGTGGATTGGCTGTTCGAGAGCGTTGCGCAACGCATCTTGCGCGAAGCCCGTACCGATGTGCTGGTGGTGCCGCATGGTTTTCAGCCCGCGTCCCGGGGGGCTGCGTTAAAGCGTCTCGCGACCGATCTGCCCATGCGCCGCGTCAAAGCCGGCGCACCGCGCCCGCCGGGCCACCCCAATCCGGCTGCGCTGTGGGGTGGGGCATGACGCGGTGGGCCTAAGGGCTCAGGCCGCCTTGGCGAGGGGTGTGGCGTACCTGCTGGCAGGGCGTGCCAAGCCCAGGTTCTCCCGCAGCGTGGTGCCTTCGTACGCGGTGCGGAACAGGCCGCGGCGCTGCAGCTCGGGCACCACCAGGTCCACAAACTCGTTCAGGGACTGGGGCAGCACGGGCGGCATCACGTTGAAGCCATCGGCCGCGCCGTTCTCAAACCATTCCTGCATGCGGTCTGCAATGGTTTGTGGCGTGCCCACCACCACCCAGTGGCCGCGCGCGCCCGCCAGGTATTCGTACAGCTGGCGCACGGTGTAATTCTCGCGGCGGGCCAGCTGCAGCACCACATGCGCGCGGCTGTTGATGCCCTTGGGTGGCTCGGGGATGTAGGGCGGCGGTGCGTCCAGGTTCCATTGCGTGAGGTCTTCGCCAGGCCAGAAGGGCGCCAGCGTGGCCAGGCCCACGCTGGGGTGGATCAGCGCCTGCAGCTCGGCCCACTTGGCCTGGGCTTCTTCCTCGGTGCGGCCGATGACCGGAGAGATGCCGGGCAGTACCAGCAGCTCGTCGGGGTGGCGGCCGTACTTGGCCATGCGGCCTTTCACGTCCTTGTAGAAAGCCTGGGCTTCGGCCAGGCTGGTCCAGGCGGTAAAGATGGCCTCAGCCGTGGCGGCGGCCAGCTCCTTGCCGTCTTCGGACGAGCCCGCCTGCACGATGACCGGGTGGCCCTGGGGCGAGCGCTCGATGTTGAGCGGCCCCTGCACCTTGAGGTGCTTGCCGATGTGGTTGAGCGTGTGCAGCTTGTCGGGGTCAAAGTACACGCCGCTGGCCTTGTCGCGGCGGAAGGCGTCGTCGTCAAAGCTGTCCCACAGGCCCTTGACCACGTCCACGAACTCGTGGGCGCGCTCGTACCGCAACGCGGGGTCGGGGTGGGCATCCAGGCCAAAGTTGCCGTGCACGTTCTCGGCGCTGGTGGTCACGACGTTCCAGGCCGCGCGGCCCTTGCTGATGTGGTCCAGCGACGCGAACTTGCGCGCCAGCAGGTAGGGGTCTTCGTAGGTGGTGGATGCCGTGGCCACAAAGCCGATGTGTTGGGTCACGGCCGACAGCGCGGCCCACAGCGTGACGGGCTCGAAGTGCGAGAGCCGCCCCTGGCGGCTGAAGGACTCGTGGTCGCCCTTGTGCCACACGCCCGGGCTGTCGGCCACAAACACCTGGTCGAACAGGCCGCGCTCTGCGGTCTGTGCCAGTTCGATGTAGTGGTCGATGTTCACGCCCGCATCGGCCTGCGAACCGGGGTGGCGCCACGCGGCAATGTGGTGGCCCGTGGCCATGATGAAGGCGCCGAGGCGCAGCTTGCGTGGAGTGTTGGGTTGGGTCATGGGTATTTCCAGAAAGACTGTTGGAGGGGCCGTAGCCTGCGAAAACCGGCGCGGCCCAGACCAGTGCACCCACGGAATCGGCTTCGCCGAGCCGCTGGGTGCGTCCCCTTGGGGGGATGGCGCCGAAGGCGACTCAGGGGGGTTAATCCGTCACTGTGATGCGATGCAGCTTGCGGTGCTGCGGGAAGAAGTCGCCCACTGCGTAATGCTGGGTGGAGCGGTTGTCCCACACGGCCAGCGTGCCCGGCGCCCAGCGCAGGCGGGCCTGGAACTCGGGTACCTGGGGCAGGGCAAACAGCTGGGTCAGCAGGGCATCGCTCTCCACGCGCGACAGGCCCTTGATGTGGCTGGTGAAGGTGGAGTTCACATACAGCACCTTCTTGCCCGTGACCGGGTGCACGCGCACCACGGGGTGTTCCACGGGCGGGTACTTGGCGCGGGCGGCTTTCAGCTCGTCGCCGCTGGCGTCCTTGCGCAGCAGGTACTCGGTCCAGCCGCTGATCTCCCAGGTGTGCACCGCCGTCAGTGTCTCTAGGTAGGCCTGGAAGGCCGGCGGCATGCTGGCGTAGGCGGCGGTGAGGCTGGCCCACAGCGTGTCGCCGCCGCTGGCGGGAATCACCTGCGCATACAGGCTGGTGCCCAGCGGTGGCTGCTCGCGCCAGGTGATGTCGGCGTGCCAGTTGCTCGACGCCTTGGGGCGCTCGGCCGTGCTTTCCACGATCTCGATCTCGGGGTGGTTTTCCAGCCGGGGGAAGAAAGCCTTGACCTCCGCCACGTTGCCAAAGCTGCGGGTGAAGTCCACCTGCTGCTGCGGCGTGATGTGCTGGTCGCGGAAGAACAGCACCTCGTGCACGGCCAGGGCCTGGCGCAGCTCGGCCTGCGTGGTGGCATCCAGCGGCTGGCGCAGGTCCAGGTCGTGGATGACGGCGCCGATGGTGGGGGTGTAGGGCTCCACTGCAAAGCGGGTGAAGGTGGGGTGCAAATCGTTGATCTTGGACATGGTGCTGCTTTCTGAAACGAGGGGGGTGGAAAGAGAACGGCCATGCCATTGGGACACTGCAAGCGCCGCACACCAACGAAGCTGTTCGCATATCGATAGTTGGAAAAACAGGCGCTGCAGTCAGGCGAGCGGGCAGGGCGCTTGCGCATTTGGATATCTGTTTTTGGTCGTTGGCCGCCGTGCCGGGCGTGCCTAGAGTGGGGCTCGACAGGTGCAGGGCGCGGCCCGCGCACCGTCCCAACGCAACCCCCACGAAAGATCGACACCCATGACAAAAACACCCTGGAATGCAACCCGCCGCAAGGCATTGACCGCAGCAGGCGCTGCCTTGGCGCTGGGCCTGTGGGCGGGCAGCGCCGCTGCGCAGACGGCAGAGCCGCTGAAGGTGATCCGCATCGGCATTGCCACCGGCGGCGTAGGCAGCGACCCCGTGCGCCATGGCGGTACCTCGGCTGCGCTGGCCTACACCGACAGCGCACTGGAAGAGGAGTTCAAGAAAGACGGCGTGAAAGTGCAGTGGACTTTCTTCAAGGGCGCAGGCCCTGCCGTGAACGAGGCGCTGGTCAACAAGCAGCTGGACTTTGCATGGCAGGGCGACCTGCCGTCCATCGTGCACCGCGCGAGCGACGTGAAGACCAGGATCATCCTCGGCAGTGGCGTGCGCGGCGGGCTCTACCTGGCGGTGCCGCCTGATTCCAACATCCGCCGCCTGGAAGACCTCAAGGGCCGCAAGGTGGCGGTGTTCAAGGGCACCAACCTGCACCTGGCCGCAGTGCGTGCGCTGGCCGACAAGGGCTTGAGCGAACGTGATGTGAAGCTGATGAACCTGGACCTGCCCAGTGCCGAGGCCGCGTTGGTCAGCAAGGACATTGACGCCGCTTTTGGCTACGTGGGCTTCTTCAAGCTGCGCGACCAGGGATTGGCCAAAGTGGTGTGGTCGGCCGCCGAAGACTCGTACAAGTACACCCGCCAGACCGCGCTGCTGGTGACCGACGACTTCGCTGCCCGCCACCCCAAGGCGGTAGAGCGTGTGGTCAAGACCGTGGTGCAGTACGCGCACAAGTACTCCGACGAGAACCGCCGTGCCGAGCTGTTTGCGCAATGGGGCAAGGCCGAGTACCCCGAGAAGGTGTGGCGTGAAGACTTCATCGGCCAGCCGCTGCGTGTGCGCCTGTCGCCGCTGCTCGACCCATTTCTGGTAGCGCGCTACAAGGACGCAGCCGACGAGGCGTACAAGCTCAAGCTGATCCGCAAGAAGCCCGAGATCGACAGCTGGTTTGACCGCCGCTACCTGAACGCCGCGCTCAAGGAGCTGAAGCTGGAGGCCTACTGGCCCGTGTATGGCGCCAACGGGGACTTGGCAGCCGCGCCCTAGTCGGGCGCTGCGTCAGCAGCATGGAATCCTAGGTAGGGGGACCGGGCTGGTGAAAACCGCCCTTTGCAACCCGCCGGCACCCAGTGCCCGGCGGGTTTTTTTGTGCCTGCGTCTGGCCCCGCTCATAACGTCTGCACCGCTGCTCATGCCGCAAACATCTTTGTCATTGCATATGAGTATTAAGCATTTATTTTTATAACAAACGTCTTTTACATTTCTTTTGGTTGTTATTGAAGTTGCCCGCCCAGCCCCGGGCAGTAGCACTTTTTCCACCCGAAAGGACATGCAAAAGATGGCGATACCCGCACTGAAAGCGGCCGGGCCTTCCAGCCCCACGCACCCGTTGGAGCCGCTGCCGGACTTGCCCGCGCGCCGCGTTGCAGCGGCAAGAACTAAGGCTTCCTGGACCTGGGCAGGGCGCTCGCTCTGGGCTTGGCCTTTTCCGCTGGCCGTGTTGGCACTGTGGCAGCTCTCGGCCATCTGGGGCTGGGTGCCCGAGCAGGTGCTGCCGCCGCCCGCAGCCGTGTTCAAGGTGTTTGGCGAGCTGCTGGCCAGCGGGGAGTTGTGGGACCACCTGCGCATCAGCATGGTCCGCGTGTTTGCGGGCTTTGGCATTGGCCTGTCGCTCGGTCTGCTGCTGGGCGGTGCCATGGGCCTCTCGCCCACCTTCCGCGACTACGTGTTTCCGCTGTTCAAGGCGTTCAGCCAGGTGCCGGTGATCGGCTGGCTTCCGCTGCTGATCCTGGTGGTGGGCATCGATGAGGCATTGAAGTTTCTGCTCATCGCCAAGGCCGCGCTGGTGCCCGTGGCCATCAACACCTGCCAGGGCATCCAGAACGTGCCCAACCGGTTGGTGGAGGTAGCGCGCGTGTATGGATTTACCCGCTGGCAAATGCTGCGCAAGGTGGTGTTTCCGGCAGCCACGGCGCCCATCTGGAACGGCGTGCGCTATGGGCTCACCCATGCCTGGCTGGCGCTGGTGGTGGTGGAGCTGCTGGCATCGTCCGAGGGCATCGGGTTCCTCATCGTCTATGGCCGCCAGCTCTTTCAGCTGGACGTGGTGCTGGCCGCCGTGCTGGCCGTGGGCATCGTGGGTTTTGTGATCGACAAGCTGCTGGCCGTGTCCGAGGCCTGGCTGCTGCGCTGGCGCAAGCCGGGTTTGTGAAGCGGGGTATTCGAATGTCTTCTGTGAACGTGCAGCGCAACGTGTTCCACAAAGTGCCCCCACGCCTGCGGGGCTGGGTGCTGCCCGTGCTGATCCTGGCCGTGTGGTGGGCGGTGGTGGCTTCAGGCGCGTCGGATTCGCCCTTGCTGGTGTCGCCGCTGGCGGTGTGGCAGCGCGGTGTGGGCCAGGTGGTCAGCGGCGAGCTGTGGGTGGCCTTGTCGGCCAGCCTGTGGCGCATGGCCTGGGGCTTTGGCATTGGCTCCAGCATCGGGCTGGCGGTGGGTGCGCTGCTCGGCTGGTCGCGCTGGGCCGAGCGGCTGGCGGGGCCGACCTTCCACACGCTCAAGCAGATCTCGCTGTTTGCGTGGATTCCGATGCTGTCGATGTGGTTTGGCCTGGGCGATGCCGCAAAGATCGCGTTCGTTGCAATGGCGGCGTTCTTCCCCGTGGTGCTCAACACGCTGGAGGGCCTGCGCAGCGTGCCGCGCGAATACCTGGAAGTGGCCCGCGTGTACGAGTTCAGCGTGTGGCAAACGCTGCGCCGCGTGGTGGCGCCAGCGGCGGCACCCTCGCTGTTCACCGGCATCCAACTCTCGCTCATCTACAGCTGGCTGGCCACGCTGGGGGCCGAATACCTGCTGGCCTCGGGCAAGGGCATTGGCAACACGCTCATCGACGGGCGCGAGCACTTCTGGATGGATCTGGTGCTGTTTGGCGTGGTGGTGGTGGGCCTGGTGGGCTTCGCCCTGAACGCGCTGCTGGCCGCGCTGGAAAAGCGCCTGCTGGCTTGGCGCGACAGCACGATCGCAAGGTATTGAGCCCCCTGAGGCGCTGCGCGCCATCCCCCTCAGGGGGACGCTCCCAGGGGCCTGGCAAAGCCAGCTCCCCGGGGGCACTGGCCTGGGCCGCGCCAGTTGAGGGCCATTGCTGAGAACAACGTCATTTGAAAAGGAATACACCATGGCACACGCCGGTACCCTGGCCATTCGCGGCCTGAACAAGCAGTACGAGGTCAAGGGCGAAGCCCTGCCCGTGCTGCAGGACATCCACCTCACCATCGAGCCTGGTGAATTCGTGAGCATCGTGGGCTCCAGCGGCTGCGGCAAGTCCACGCTGCTGCGGCTGGTGATTGGCCTGGAGGGCGACTACCAGGGCGAGATCTTGCTCAACGGCCAGCGCATTGTGGGCACCAGCCTCAACCGGGGCATCGTGTTCCAGGAGCACCGTTTGTTCCCCTGGCTCACGGTCGAGAAAAACGTGGCGCTGGGCCTGCTCAACTCCAGCCTGACCGAAGGCCAGCAACGCGCCACAGTGCGCGAGCACATTGCGCTGGTGGGGCTGCAGGGGTTCGAGACCGCCTACCCGCACCAGCTCTCAGGTGGCATGTCGCAGCGCGTGGCCATTGCGCGGGCGCTGGTCAACCGGCCCGACATCCTGCTGCTGGACGAGCCCTTTGGTGCACTCGACGCCATGACCCGCGCCCACCTGCAACAGGAGCTGCACCGCATCTGGCAACAAGAGGGCATCACCATGATTTTGGTGACCCACGACGTGGAAGAGGCCGTGTACCTGGGCGACCGCGTGGTGGTGATGGAGCCGCGCCCCGGCCGCATCCGCCGCACCGTGCCCGTGGGGCTGCCCCATCCGCGCGAGCGCACATCGCATGCGTTCACTGCCATCAAGGACAGCGTGCTGCGCGAGTTCTCCGGTCACCCCGCGGCCGACCTGGCCGAGCCGCCGCTCAAGCGTGGCGAGCAGCTGGCACCTGCTGCGCAGTGGCAGTTTGCCGTTTGATTTTTTGTTCTATTTTTTCCGATTCCCGAGATTCTCATGACACAACAAAACCCCCTCGCTTTCTCCACACGCCGTTCGCTGTTGGTGGCTGGGGCTGCCGCGTTGGCCGCCCCCCTGGTGCTGCGCGCCCAGTCGCCCGCCAAGGTCATCCGCATCGGCTCGCCCGACCTGGGCACCGCCGGCAAGCCCTCGCCCGGCGGCAGCGTGTTTGCGGTGCTGCAGGCCAACAAGTGGCTCGAAGATGAATTTGCCAAGGACGGTATCAAGATCGAGTGGCACTTCTTTCGCGGCGCAGGCCCGGCGGTGCATGAGGCGCTGTCGGCCAAGCAGCTCGACATCGTCTCGCTGGGCGACCTGGCTGCCGTCATTGGCCGGGCGCGTGGCCTGCCCACCCGCTTCATCGCGGCCACGGGCCGGGGCAGCAACAGCTACCTGGCCACGGCGCCAGGCGTGAGCATCAAGACCGTGGCCGACCTCAAGGGCAAGAAGGTCACGGTGCTCAAGGGCACCGCCTACCAGCGCACGTTCGACAACCTGCTGGCCACCACAGGCCTGACCGAAAAGGACGTGAAGCTCATTAACATGGACTGGCCCACGTCCAAGGCCGCTGTGGTGGCCGGGCAGATCGATGCCATCTTTGGCGGCTCGGACCTGTTCCTGCTCAAGGCGCAGGGCGTGCAGATTGCGCTGAGCACCAAGGGCCGGGGGCCCGACCACACCATCAACTCCGGCATCCTGGCCACCGAGGACTTCGCCACGCAGAACCCGCAGCTCACGCAGCGCCTCGTGACCCAACTGGTGCGCGCCGCCCACTGGTCTTCGCAAGAGGGCAACCGCGAGGCGCTCATCAAGCTGTACGCCGACAACAGCGGCAACCCGGAGTTGTCGTTCCGCGAAGAACTGGCGGGCGACAACCTCAATGCGCGCTACTCGCCGCTGCTGGACGAGGGCTTCATCGCCGGTTACCAGGGCGTGCTGGATGACGGCGTCAAGCTGGGGCTGATCCGCCAGACCTTTGACGTGAAGGCCTGGTTCCAGCCCGCCTTCGTGCAGCAGGCCGTGAAGGATCTCAAGCTCGACAAGCAGTGGCGCGAGACCGATGCCGCTGGCAAGGCCAAGGGGGCTGCATGAGCACCGCCGCCTCCGCTTCCACACAAGCGCCCAACATCGTCTTCATCCTGGCCGATGACCTGGGCTGGGCCGACCTGAGCGTGTACGGCCAGGCCGACTTCACCACGCCGCACCTCGATGCGCTGGCGGGCGAGGGCGTTCGCTTCACGCAGGCCTATGCCAACTCGGCCGTGTGCTCGGCCACGCGGTTTGCGCTCATCACCGGGCGCTACCAGTACCGCCTGCGCGGTGGGCTGGAAGAACCCCTGGTGCGCAAGGCCCATGTGCACGGCCTGCCGCCGGAGCATCCCACGCTGCCCTCGCTGCTGCGCGGTGCGGGCTATGACACGGCGCTGATTGGCAAGTGGCACCTGGGCAGCCTGCCCACGTTCGGCCCGCTCAAGAGCGGTTACGACCGCTTCTTTGGCAACTACGGCGGTGCCATTGATTACTTCACGCACAAGCCCGGCGTGGGCGATGCCGTGGCGCGTGATCTGTATGAAGGCGAGGTGCCGGTGGAGCGCGTGGGCTATTACACGCAGCTGCTGGCAGACGAGGCCACGCGCTGGATCGGCGAGCGCAGTGCGGCCCAGCCGTTCTTTTTGTCGCTGCACTTCACCGCGCCGCACTGGCCCTGGGTGGGACCAGAGGACGAAGAGATTTCGCTGGGCCTGAAGGACCTGTTTCACTACGACGGCGGCAACCTGGCCACCTATGCGCGCATGGTGCGCTCGCTCGACAAGGCCGTGGGCCAGGTGCTGGGCGCCCTGAAGGCGCAAGGCCTGGCCGACAACACCATCGTGGTGTTCACCAGCGACAACGGCGGCGAGCGCTTTTCCAAGACCTGGCCCTTCACCGGCCAGAAGACCGAGTTGCTCGAAGGCGGCATCCGCGTGCCTACGCTGTTGCGCTGGCCCGCGCGCATTGCCCCGCAGGTGAGCGAGCAGGTCACCGCCACCATGGACTGGCTGCCCACGCTGTTGGCCGCTGCGGGCGTGGCGCCCGATGCCGACTACCTGCCCGATGGCGAGAACCTGCTACCCGTGCTGCTGGGCGATGCGCCCGCACACCCGCGCACGCTGTTCTGGCGCTACAAGTCGCAGCGCCAGCGGGCGGTGCGCGAGGGCCGCTTCAAGTACCTGCGCATCAATGACAACGAGTTTCTGTTCGACGTGGAAGCTGACTCGCTGGAGCGCGCCAACCTGCGCCACAAGCACCCCGATGTGTTTGAGCGCCTGCGCACGGCGTGGGAGCAGTGGAACGCGCAGTTCCTGCCCATCACCGACGAGGTCATCACCCACGGCCTGTCGCCCGACATCCAGGCGGACCGCTACGTGCCCGACCTGTCTCAACGGGGCATGTGAGGCCTCTGTTTGGCAGAAATCCAAAGAAAAGTGATTGATGCGCCAGTGAAATATGCGCTTTACGCTATCAAAAACATAGTGCCTACGAGCCCTCTGCCCGATGGGCCCTATGGCTTCGGGCTAAAGGGAGCGTCGCCAGTACGGGCCTTGGCAGGAGGCAGTCATGTGGACATTGTGGGACCGGCTTTTTATTCATGAACTTTCAGCAACTGCGCTCTGTGCGCGAAACCGTGCGGCGGGGCTTCAACCTGACCGAAGTGGCCCACATCCTGCACACCTCGCAGCCCGGGGTGAGCCGCCAGATCCGCGAACTGGAGGAGGAGCTGGGCGTGGAGATTTTTGTGCGGGCGGGCAAGCGCCTCACGGGCCTGACACCGCCGGGCGAAGTGCTGTTGCCCACGGTAGAGCGCCTGCTGCTGGAGGCCGACAACCTCAGGCGTGCGGGGCAGGACTTCAGCGACAGCGCCCAGGGCCGCCTGTCGGTGGCGGCCACGCATTCGCAGGCGCGTTATGCGCTGCCCCAGGTGGTGCGCGACTTTCGGGCGTTGTTCCCGCAGGTATCGCTGCACCTGCACCAGGGCTCGCCGCGCCAGGTGGCCGAGATGCTGCTGTCTGGCGAGGCCGACATCGGCGTGGCCACAGAGGCGCTGGCCGGCTATGAAGCCCTGGTCACCCTGCCGTGCTACCGCTGGACGCACAGCATCGTCGTGCCCCCGGGCCACCCGCTGCTGGCCAGCCCGGGCCCCGTGACGCTGGAGCAACTGGCAGAGCACCCCATCATCACTTACGAGCTGGGCTACACCGGTCGTGCCCACATCGACACCGCCTTCGCTCGCGCGGGCCTGGCGCCGGACATCGTGCTCACCGCTATGGACGCGGATGTGATCAAGACCTATGTGGAACTGGACATGGGCGTGGGCATTGTGGCCTCCATCGCCGTCGATGAAGACCGTGACCGGCACCTGCGCCTCATCGATGCGGGCCATCTGTTCGAGGTCAATCTCACCCGCCTTGGCCTTCGGCGCGGCGCGTGGCTGCGCGGGTATGCGTACCACTTCATCGAGAGTTTTGTTCCCACGCTGACGCCCGATGTGGTGAAGCAGGCCATGCAGCCGGGCGGCGGCACGGGGATCGACAGCGACCGGGGGGCCTGATGCGGAACCCGGGCCTCGGCCAGGGAGGCGCTGGGCCTGCGCACTGCAGCTATAGGCCCCACCCGTGGCACGGTGCGTGGTGAGGCCTGCCGCGCGGCCCCAAGCAGCCTGCCTTCACCGCCTTGCCAGGATGGGTGTCCGGCTCGCCTTGTGCCACCGGGCACGTGGGCCTCGCGCTTCGTCGTCAGCCCTTTACCATCTCCTCATGGAGGTCCGGATGGAGGCTTTGCATGAGCCAATCGACCAGTGCGCGCAGCCTGGGCAGCCTGCGCAAATCACGGTGGTAACCCAGCCAGACGTCACGCCCAGGCGGTGAACTTGCGCCTTCCAGCCTTTGCAGTTCCGGGTGCGAATCCCCCAGGGGGCAGGGCAGCACGGCCAGGCCCGCTCCTGATGCGCAGGCCACGGCCTGCACGTGCCGGTTGTTGCTGCGGAAAGCGATGCGCGCCGACGGAAAGGCCTCGCGCAACCACGCGGCATCGGGCATCTCGCTGAAGCCCAGGTCCATCGTGATGAGGCGAACGTCCGCATCGTCCGTGGGCATGTCTGCACCACGCTGCTTGTACAGCGCGTAGGGCACATGCATCAGCCGACGCTGTATGACATCGGGCTCGTCAAAGGGAACGATGCGTGCCACCAGATCGGCCTCGCGGCGTGCCAGGCTGAACAGGCGCGCATCGGTCAGCAATTCGATCGTGACCCGGGGGTGTTCGTTGGTAAACGCTGCACAGAGCGGCGTCAGCACATGCAGACCAAACCAGTCGGAGGTCGATACCCGCAGGCCGCCTTCCAGTTGTTGGTCGGCACCGTCCAGTTGCCGGGAGAACGACAGCGCCTGCGCCTCCATGCCCTCGGCGTGGCTCAGGACGGCAGCGCCCTCGTCGGTCAACACGAAACCCTCTGACGTTCGCTGGAACAGGGTGTGGCCCAGAGAAAGCTCCAGGGCCTTCAGCCTGCGGCCCATGGTGGGCTGGCTTTGCTTGAGCGCGCGGCCTGCCGCACCCAGCGTGCCGTGCCGGGCAATGGCCAAGAACACCTGTACGTCATCCCAGTTCATCGGCTGCATCATACAAAAGTGAATGACAAGATTTAAATCTTGTGGCTTTTCATTCAAAAGCGAAAGGTGAAAACTGGCGGCACTGTTCAACCCCACGAAGGAAAACGCCATGTCCACCCCATCCACGCCCACCATGCAGGCCTTGGTGCTCGCATCCCCCCACGGCGCACTGACCCCCACCTGGCTGCCCCGGCCGCAGCCCGCCGCAGGCCAGGTGCTGGTCCGCATCCACGCCAGCGGCGTGAACCCGCTGGACACCAAGATCCGCGCCGGCGCCGCCGAGCACGCCCAGCAACCGCTGCCCGCCGTTTTGGGCATGGACCTTGCCGGCGTGGTGGAGGAGGTGGGGCAGGGCGTTTCTCGCTTCCGGGTGGGGGATGCGGTGTATGGCTTTACCGGCGGCATCGGTGGGCTGCAAGGCAGCTTGGCGCAATACGCCGCCGTGGATGCCCGCCTGTTGGCCCACAAGCCAGGCCGGCTGACCATGCGCCAGGCAGCGGCCTTGCCGCTGGTCTTCATCACCGCCTGGGAGGGCTTGGTGGACCGTGCCAATGTCCGCAGTGGGCACAAGGTGTTGGTGCACGGCGGCGCCGGTGGCGTGGGCCATGTGGCCGTGCAGCTGGCCAGCGCCCGGGGTGCCGAGGTGTTTGCCACGGGCACGGCGGCGCAGGCTGGTTACATCCGGTCCCTGGGTGCCACGCCCATCGACCATGAAACAACCTCGGTCGAGGCCTATGTCAATGCGTTCACCGACGGCAAGGGTTTCGATATCGTTTACGACACCGTGGGTGGGCCGGTGCTGGATGCGTCGTTTGTGGCCGTCCGCCGCTACTCGGGCCATGTGGTGACGTCACTGGGCTGGGGCACCCACAAGCTGGCGCCCCTGTCGTTCCGGGGTGCGACGTTCTCGGGCGTGTTCACGCTGCTTCCCATCCTCACGGGGGAGTTTCGCGAACACCATGGCGAGATCATGGAGCAGGCCACCACGCTTGCGGAAGCGGGGCAGCTGTTGCCGTTGCTCGACCCGACCCGCTTCACGCTGGATACGGCCGAAGCGGCACACGCCCTGGTCGCCGAGGGCCGTGCCCGTGGCAAGGTGGTGGTGAGCGTGCTGCCATGAGCAAGCCGCGTCAGCCTTTGGCAGAAAGCGACAGCGCGCCAGCCAGTAGGGACGGTGCAGCAGGCACGCGGCTTGGCGCGATGGACCCCACGCACGAACACCTGCGGCGCGTGGCCGATGCGTTGATCGCCGCCACGAATGCGTTTGCGGTGGAGCGTGTGCTGGGTCTCTTTGCGCATGACGCCGTGATCGATGACCCCTCCACGGGCCACCGTTTTGATGGCCATGCCGGAATACGCCGCTATGTCGAGCAGTACTTCGTCGGCTACCAGACGGTGACCCGGTTCCTGTCGATGCAACGCCTGGAGCCGCAGCGCGCGAGGGTGCGGGTGGACTTCACGGGGGATTTTGGTCACGAGATCGGCAACCTGGACATCACCCTGGATGCGCAGGGCTTGATCGCCCGGCTGGATGCCGACCTGGAATGAGCGGTGTGAATGGCTTGGTGGCGCTAGCGCCCTCAGGGCTGGCGTACGACGCCAGGCTGCACCGGGCTGCACGAGGCGGCGTTGGGCTGTGTTGAGGCGGAATTTGATAGAAAACAGCCTGAAGCGCTAGTGAATCATGCCGTGGCAGCTATCGAACAAAGAGCATCTTGATCTGGCTCACTGCGGCAGGCAGCCCGCAAACCCCCTGGGCCCTGCTGCTGACACATCCGCCAGCGTCATGGCCTCCAGCCGGTCGTTCTGCCCCGGTATCTTCGTCAGCCGCTGGCCGTTCTGCCAGCGCCACTGCGTGCCGTCGAAGCTGTAGACGAAGGTGTGCGTGCGGTTGGACAGCAGGTGCGCGGGGGTGAGGGTGATGGCTTGGGCAGCGGCTTGCGTCGGTGCGTGGGCCTGGGCCTCGTTGTCCTTGATGACGAGCTTGCCCACATAGGGCGTCACGGTGGATTCGGTGCGCGTGACTTCGGGCTGGACCAGGGCGGGGCTGTAGCCAGTCAGGGTCCAATCACCCGCTGCACCGGGCAGTACATGGGGTTGCCGTGCGGCCAGGAACTGGGTGCACGCGGTGGTGATGGCATCGAAGCTGGTGGTGGCGGGGCCGGTGGTTTCGGGCTTGTTGCAGCCTGCGAGGCCCGCCACCACAGCGGCAGCGGCTGCCAGGTGGAGGAGGGCGCAGGAGCGGATTGGGGGCTGGGTCATCGGGCGTGAGGCGGTGGTTCGTTGCGCAGTTTGGCCGCACGGTCAGGCTGCTGCGGGCTGGCTGCATTGTGGGCGGCTGGCTGCGGCGGGTCTTGACGGATATCAAGGCGCACAGGCTTCTACGGCGGCGTGCCGCGCAGGGCCAGCGCGTCGTCATCACCCCGGTACCAGCGCAGCAGGGCGCCAGCTGGGTGCGTCGCGGTGCCATCCAGCGCTGCCAGCACGGCGGCGTTGAGTTCGTGGGCGCTGGCGGGCAGGGGCTGGTCGCGGTAGGCCAGGGCGGTGCCCGCCATCAGCGCTTCGGCGTCCACCAGCAGGCGCAGGTTCTGCGGGATGGTGGGCGACTGCTCCGCACAGTGCGCAGCCGACAAGGAATGCGCCTTACGGCAGGCGGCGGGGCGCACGCTGTAAATGGCGCACCGGTCATGGACGAGAAAGCTGCAGGGCTGGCGCGTGGTGCCCGCGCTTGCCGCCGCCACATGCTGCTGCAGACGCAGTAGAGTTGTCGCCTGGTCTGCGCTGGGCAGCGTCTGCAGGTGCTGGGCAATGTGCAGCACCTCGGGGTCGGTCGCCTCCACGCGCAGGTGGCAGCAGTGGGCGCAGCCTGCCTGGCACGCTGGCTGGGGGCCGTTGGCGTGGGCCTGTTCGGCCACGGTGTCCAGGCCCTGGTGCAGTTGTGCGATGAAATCGACTGCTGCCTGGGCGGCGGATTCGGTAGCGTCGGGGGCCTGGCCGGTGGCGATGGCGCCGGTGCCATGGGCTGCTGTACCTTGCACGGCATTGGTCTGTGCTGCCCGCAGGGCCCGCCCGGCCGCACTGCGTACGCGGGCGATGGATTGCAGGAAGGCCGCTTGCTCGGCCTCGGTCAGCGCTGGGTCGGGCGGGCTCGTCATGGGGGTGCGTGGACCATGTTGGACGGCGCAGGTGCAGTGGGTGCCAAAGGCAGCCACACGCTGGCCGCCAGGCCGGAGCCGTCTGCTGCATCGCTGGCTGCTGATAGTTCCAGCCGCCCTTCCATCAATTGCACATACCGCGCCACGATGGCCAAGCCCAGCCCCGCGCCCTGGCCCAGGTGCTGGCCCTGGTCGCCCTGCGCCCAGCGCTGCTGCAACTGCTGCGCCAGCGCGGCGTCCACACCGGGGCCGTTGTCGGTCACGCGCAGCACGCCAAAGCCTGGCTCGGTGCTCAGCGCCACCGTGATGCGGGGCGGCGTACCGCGCCCGTAGCGCAATGCGTTGTCCAGCAGATTGTTCAGGATGCCTTCCACCAGCGCGATGTTGCCCCGCACCACCACGGCCTGGTCCAGGCCCTCGGCGCCCAGGTCCACACCCAGAGCGTCGGCGCGGGGCAGGTAGCGCAGCAGCACGTCGCGCACCAGGGTGTGCAGGGCCAGCGGCTGCAACGTCAGCGCAATGCCGCCCTCGGCCGCGCGGGCCAGGGCCAGCAACTGGTCCACGGTGCGGCTGGCGCGCTGTTCGGCTTGGGCGATGCCTTGGATTTCGCTGCGCCAGACTGCCGGGTCGTTGTGGGCCAGCGCGTGGGCGGCCTGGGCGCGGATGCCTGCGAGCGGAGTGCGCAGCTCATGCGCCACGTTGCCCGCAAACTCACGCTGGGCATGCAGGCTTTGCTGCACGCGTGCCAGCAAGCCGTCCAGGGCCACGCCCAGGCGTTGCACGTCGCTGGTTCCGGCCTGCAACGTCAGTGCCGGCGGCAGGGGTTGCAGGTCGGCGGCGTCGCGCTGGTCCATGGCGTCTTGCAACGCCCCCAGTGGATGCAGGTCGCGTTCTATGCCGCGCAGCAGCCATGATCCCAGCACCACCAGCAGCCACAACTGGGCCAGGCCCGAGTACACCAGCAACCGGCGCAGCAGCTGCGTGCGCTCGGCCGTGGTCTGCGCGATGACGACGGTGAACGACGGCGGCCCTGCGATCTGCAAGGTGGCGCGCCGCATCTCGCGCCCGTCCTGCGAGAGGTGCGAAAAGGCGTGGCTGCTGCCCGACGCCACCACGCCCGGCGCCAGGTGCGAGTCGCCAGCGATGAAAGTGCCGTCGGTGGCATACACCGCAAACCACACAGTTTCGCTCTGGTCAAAGCGCAACAGGCCCACCTCGCGCGGGGTGAGGTCTAGCTGCAAGGGGGGGCTTGCCAAGCCTCCCGTCTGGCCACCGCGCACGTGGGCCGCCAGCGCGTGGGCGTCGTCCAGCAAGGCGCGGTCAAACGCCTCGGCCACAAAGTGGTTGCCCACGCCCAGCACCACCGTGCTGCCCAGCCCCCAGATCAGCACGAGCGACAGCAGCACGCGCCGGCCTATGCGCTGGCGCAGGTCGGGCGGCTGCTGGTGCAGCGGTGCGGGGCCTGGTTCAGGGCTGGCCAACGTCATCCTCTAGCACGTAACCGAGCCCGCGCAGCGTGCGTATGGTCGCGCCGCTGCCCGCAATCTTGCGCCGCAGGCGGGAGAACGAGGCTTCCAGTGCGTTCTCACCGACCACCTCGCCGCCATCCGACAGGCGCGAGGACAAGTCGCCCTTGCTCAGCACACGGCCGGGCGGGGTCATCAGCTCCCACAGCAGGTCGAATTCGCGTGCGGGTAGCTCCAGCGGTTGCTCCGCCACGCTGACGCGGCGCGCCTGGCGGTCCAGCACCAGCTGGCCCACGGTGACGATGTCGGCGGTGCCGCTGGCGCGCCGCAGCAGGGCGCGCAGGCGGGCTTCCACCTCTTTGAGCTCGTAGGGCTTGCCCAGGTAGTCGTCGGCGCCGGCGTCCAGCCCGGCAATGCGCTCTTCGGTGCTGTCGCGGGCGCTGAGCACCAGCACGGGGGTGCGGTCGCCCCGTGCGCGGGCGCTGCGCAGCGCGGTGAGGCCGCTGCCCAGGCCGCTGCGCGCGTGGGCGGCGTGGGGCAGGTTCAGGTCCAGCAGCACGGCATCGAAAGACTGTACGGCCCACCAGTGCTGGGCCTCTTCCACGGTATGGGCCAGCTCGACGCGGTGGCCCGCGTTTTCGAGGCCCTGGGCCATGGTGCGGCTGAGCACGGGGTCGTCTTCCACCAGGAGGAGGCGCATGGAGATGTGAGTTCTACGTGAAATTACGCATGGCCAAGATCAGCCTGCGATCAGGTTCGATGGGGATAGTCCGCTCGTCAGCATACCCCAGCCCTGCGCGCCATTTGCGCAGCCGGCGGGGGTCGTCAAGCCTATCAGGAGACAACCTTTTCATGATCAACCGCAATCTACTTAGAGGCTTTGCCCTCATGGCTCTGGCGCTGGGCTTCGGCCTGCCGTCCATGGGCTATTCGCTAGGGACGCTCGGCCGCGCAGGGCCGGGCATGTTCCCATTCATCGTCAGCTGCATGCTGTTTGTGATCGGTGTCATCACCGTGGTGCGTGCACGCCTGGTGGCGCCGGTGCCCATGGACTTTCAGGTCCGCAACATCGCCATCATCCTGGGCAGCCTGTGCGGCTTTGCCGCGCTGTCGCACTTTGTGAACATGATCGCGGGCATCGTTTTTCTGGTGTTCTGTTCGGGGTTTGCGGGTACGTCGTACTCGTGGAAGCGCAACCTGAAGATCGCTGCGGTGCTGGTCGGCATCGCGTTTGCATTCCAAAAGCTGCTGGGCGTGAGCCTGCCGCTGTACTGAGGTCTCCGCCATGGAAGTCTTGAACAACCTTGCGTTTGGCTTCAGCCACGCGCTGACTTTGCAGAACCTGATGTTCTGCGCCCTGGGCTGCACCGTGGGCACTCTGGTGGGCCTGCTGCCGGGCCTGGGCCCGCTGGCCACCATCAGCCTGCTGCTGCCGCTGACTTATTCGATCGACACCACCGGCGCACTCATCATGCTGGCCGGTATCTACTACGGTGCGCAATACGGCGACAGCGTGAGCGCCATCACCATGAAGATCCCGCACGCGAGCAGTATCGTGGCGTGTATCGACGGGTATGCGATGACGTTGAAAGGGAAAACGGGGCTGGCTCTGTTCACCGCCGGGTTCTCCAGCTTCATCGGGGGCACAGTGGCCATTGTGGTGCTGGCGTTCCTGGCGCCCAGCCTGGGCGAGGTGGCCTTTTTGTTCGGCCCTGCCGACTACTGCGCGCTGATGCTGGTGGGCTTTGTGTGCGTGAGCTTTGTGACCACCGGCAGTCTGCTCAATGGCCTGGCCATGTGCATGGTGGGTGTGCTGCTGGGCTCCATCGGTACCGACGTGAACAGCGGCCTGGCCCGCTTCACCTGGGACGCTCCGTTCCTGGCCGACGGCGTGGGCATTGTGAGCATTGCGCTGGGCTGCTTCGGCATTGCCGAGATCGCCAAGAACCTCGACTCGCGTGAAGAGCGCTCGCCCTTCAACGGCAAGATCAAGCTCATGCCCACCTGGCCCGAGTTCAAGCGCATCATCCCGAGTGCCCTGCGTGGCAGCGTGGTGGGCTCCATCCTGGGCATCCTGCCCGGCGGCGGCCCCGTGATTGCCCAGTTTGCGGCCTACGCGCTGGACAAGAAGGTCAGCAAGTACAAGCACGAGATCGGTACTGGCTGCATCGAAGGCGTGGCAGGCCAGGCTGCAGCGGACGAAGCGGCTGCACGCACCAGCTTCATCCCGCTGATGAGCATCGGCATCCCCGAGAACGCCGTGATGGCGCTGATGATGGCCGCGTTCATCATCAAGGGCATCCAGCCCGGCCCCAACATGATTGCCGGCCACCCCGAACTGTTCTGGGGTCTGGTGGCCAGCATGTGGATCGGCAACTGCTTCCTGCTGGTGCTGAACGTGCCCCTGGTGCGCTACTGGCTGTCGGTGTTCAAGATTCCGTACAACGTGCTGTTCCCGGCGATTCTGTTCTTCTGCTGCATCGGTACTTACAGCATCAACAACAACCTCGACGACGTGTTCATCACGGTGGCGTTTGGTGCGCTGGGCTATCTGTTCATGCGGCTGGAGATGGACCCGTCGCCGCTGATGCTGGGCTTCATCCTGGGCCCCATGCTGGAGGAGAACTTCCGCCGCTCCATGCTGCTGTCGCGCGGCAGCTTCGAGGTGTTCATCAACCGCCCCATCAGCGGCACGCTGATCAGCCTGATCGCTGCGTTCGTCCTTTGGCAGATCTTTGTGTTCTTCCGCCAGCGCGGCAGGGCCAAGGAGATGGTGGTAGCGCCTGCGGCGAGCTAACGCTTGACTCTCTGTGTGCCGCCTTGGCGGCTTTGCAAGGCCGGTCACCCTGGGTGACCGGCCTTTTTTTTTGTAGCTCACTCCACCTGCCACCAGGCGGGTAGCAACGCAATCACCTGCGCTTGCGCAAACCGGTCGTCCATCAGGTGCACTGCGCCCTCGTCGCTGGGCGTGCGGATCACGCGGCCAGCGGCTTGCACCACCTTTTGCAGGCCGGGGTAGAGGTAGGTGTAGTCGTAGCCCGCGCCAAACAGCGCCTGCATGCGCTCGCGAACCTGCTCGTTGACGGGGTTGACCTGCGGCAGGCCCAGGGTGGCCAGAAATGCGCCGATGAGGCGCTTGCCCGGCAGGTCGATGCCCTCGGCAAATGCGCCGCCCAGCACCGCAAAGGCAATGCCCTGGCTGGTCTCGGTGAAGCGGGCCAGAAAATCGCGCTGTTCACCCTCCAGCATGCGACGCGACTGGCACCAGTGCGGCACATCGGGGTGCCGCTGCGCAAATAGCGCGGCGGCCTGCTGCAGGTAGTCATAGCTACTAAAGAACGCCAGGTAGTTGCCGGGCCGCGCTCGAAACTGCTGCGCCATCAGAGCCGCAATGGGTGCCAGCGACGCTGCGCGGTGCGGGTAGCGTGTGGAGATGTGGCGCGCCACCTGCACCTGCAACTGTTGCGCGGCAAAGGGTGACTCCACATCTACCCACGCATGGTTGTCGGGCAGGCCCAGCAGATCGGCGTAGTAGCGCGCGGGCTGCAGTGTGGCCGAGAACAAGGTGCTGGTGTGCGCGGCGGCCAGCCGGGGTTGCAGGAAGGGCGCGGGCACCACGTTGCGGATGCAGACCACGGAATCGCCGGGCTTGAAGGTGCGGTGGTGGGCGGCAGAAGCCTGGGTGATGTCCACCATCGAATGCGCATCCAGCAGGTCGGTCATGCGCTGCAGGTGCAGGGCGTCGAAGTAGAACGTTTGCAACGCACCGTCCGGCTCGGTGGGGTGCTCGGTGAAATGTTCGGTGAGGGTGGTGGTGCACTGCTGCAGCGCGGCCAGCAGCTTGTCCGGGAAGGCTTCGAGCACCGTGTAGGGAGCGGTGTGCGCCTTGTCCAGCGCCACCCAGGCGCGGCGCATCTTGTCCAGCGCCTTCTTCACCGGCGCATGCTGCGCAGCGGTGGGGCTGCTGCGGGCCTGGGCCAGGGCGGCGGGGTGCAACTCGGCAGTGAACATCTTGCGGCCGCGCTCCACCAGGTTGTGGGCTTCGTCCACCAGCAGCGCCGTGCGCCACTGGTTCGCCTGGGCCAGGCCGTGCAGCAGGCCGCCGAGGTCAAAGTAGTAGTTGTAGTCACCCACCACCACATCGGCCCAGCGGGCCAGCTCCTGGCTCAGGTAGTAGGGGCAGACCTCATGCTGCAGCGCCACGTCGCGCACGCGGGTCTGCAGCAGGGCGGGGGCGGGCTGGCCTGCGCTGGTGGCGGCCACCGCAGCGGTGCGGGCGGCGGGCAGTCGGTCGTAAAAGCCCCGGGCCAGCGGGCAGGACTCGCCATGGCAGGCCTTGTCGGGGTGTTCGCATGCCTTGTCGCGCGCTACCAGCTCCAGCACGCGCAGGGGCAGTGCCGGTGCGCTGTCGGACAGTCGCGCCAGCGCATCCAGCGCCATCTGCCGCCCCGAGGTTTTGGCCACCAGGAAGAACACCTTGTCGATGCGCTGCGCGGGAGCGGCCTTCAGCAGCGGGAACAACGTGCCCATGGTCTTGCCAATGCCCGTGGGCGCCTGGGCCAGCAGGCAGCGGCCGGCGACCGCCGCCTTGTAAACGGCCTCGGCCAGCGGGCGCTGGCCGGTGCGAAAGCCGCCGAACGGAAACGCCAGCGCATTCAGAGCCGCATCCCGTGCTGCACGGTGTGCCACCTGCTGTTCGGCCCAGGCAATGAAGCGTCGGCACTGCGCCTCAAAGTGCTGGCGCAGGTGGTCGGCGCTGCAGCGCTCGGTGAACACCGTCTCCTGCTGCGTGCCCACGTCCAGGTACACCAGCGCCACATCGATGTGCTCCAGCTGCTCTTGCTCACACAACAGCCAGCCATACACCTTGGCCTGCGCCCAGTGCAGGTGGCGGTGTGATGCGGGCTGGCGGTCCAGCCGCCCTTTGAAGGTTTTGACCTCGTCGATGCGCTGCTGGGCAGGGTCATAGCCATCGGCCCGGCCGCGCACACGCAGGCTTTGGTAGCTGCCGCTCAGTGCCACCTCGGCCCGGTAATCTGCACCCCGGCGTGATGCAGCCACGGCATGGCCCGCGATGCCTTCCAGCGCGGTGGGCGCGGGCGTGAAGCGCAGGTCCAAGTCACCCTGCTTAGCGGTGAACTCGCACAGCTCGCGCACCGCCACGGCGTAGGTCATGGCGCGGGGTGGGGGCTGTTGGTGTAGGGTGCGGGCGGTTCGCCAAGGCGGGCCTGGGCCGGGTCGTCCTCGCTGCGCAGCGGCGTGGCCTTGCACAGCGCCATCCACACCGCAAAGGGCAGGGTGCAGCGGTTGTGCCGCGCGGGGCGCAGCAGCTCAAAGCGCCCGTCCTCCACGCTGCCATGCAGCACCCAGATACCCAAGTGCTCAGGGACCTCGTCGGGTTCTGCAATGCCCGCTGGGAACACGTAGTAACACTCCTCGCACAGCCACTGGTAGGCCTGGCGCTTGGCATCGTGCCGCAGGTCCGACAGCAGGTCGGCCCGGCTCGCCTTCACCTCATGCACCATGGGCTGCAGGTAGGCGGGCACAGAGGTGTCGCGCACAGAAAAAAGGTCGGGCCGGGCCATGCGCCACAGGTTTGCCGCGGCAGGGGGCACTGACAGGTTTTCGTCCCACAGCGGGTTGTTACCTCCTATGGGGGCGAGGTGGGTTGCGGTTGGAGAGGGCGTCGGGGATGTGGAACCGTCGACCACGGCGCGCAGCGACAGCTCGCGCCACACGATGCGGCCCGCTGACAAAAGGTGCTCGGCGAACCTGGCGGCGAGCCGGTCATGTGCGCTCAGTGCCCGCATGCTGCGCTGGCGTGCCTGGGCCAGCGTGCGTATGCCTTCATCGGTGAGCCGCAGGGACTCGAACCCCTCGGACGAAACATGCAACGCCACCAGCTGCGCGGCCAGCAGGTCGATCTCCAGCGCGTCCTTGCACGGCCAACCTGCAGACCGCCAGATCTGCATGAGGCGTGTGCGATGGAAGCGGGTGAACGGGATGGGGGGCGTGGGAGCCGATGTAGGCTGGGGCAGCGACGTCATAGCGTAGGGGGTCGGCTGGCGGAGTACTGATTTTAATCACAGTATTTCGCGTGGGCGTTGCAATGAGTGCGGTCTACTGTGGCAGGGCTACAGCTCCAAGCGGATAGGCTGTTGCGGCACAAGGGGCTGATACTGTTTGCAAATGGTTCGTGAGCAGATGTGAGCGGGCCTCATCTTTGATTTCACGGACCGGGTCGGCACGTGTTTTCCTGCAGATCGAAATGAGCGTCCCCTGAGGGCCCCATTGGGCCTGCAGACAGGGGCAGACAATTGATATGTCTGCCCCACCGCAGCCGGCGGCGGGTTTCACGATGTTTTGTCTGGCCCTTTGCCTGAACGGGTCCGAGTCCGCCAGAGCAGCGCTGCACCGGCCATCGTGGCGGCAAAAAGACCAATGGCCACCGCATTGAGCACAGCACCAGTCCCGCGCCATGCAGAATCATCCAGACCTACGCCGAGGCGGACCAGCAGCGACAGGTGCAGGGCCGCCAGCGGCAGATAGAACAGGCCGTTGAACTGGATCTTGATGCGTGCAATGGCTGGCAGGATGACCGGTGCGTGGCCCATCATCATGCTCACGATGAACCCTAGTCCCAGTGCGTGCAGTGCCACATCGCGCAGCGGCAAACCCAGTGCGGTGCCCGCCCAGGCCCCTCCGGCAATGGCCAGCCACACGTAGCCGCCGAGCAGGCACACGGCCATGTAGCGGGAGAGGCCGCTGGTCATCACCGTGCGGCGCGCAATGTCAAAAACGCCAAGCCACAAAGCCAGCAGAAGCAGTGCAAGGCCATAGAGCACCCCACCCGCACGCGCCGCGAAAATCGTCAATGCGGCACCTGCGGCCATTGCGCCGAGAAGCAGACCCAGCAAAAGCTGGGCGCCGGGACGCCGCCGCATGAGCCGCGTCATCTCCAGCCGTTCGGCGGCAACTGTCACCACCAGGAAGGCGAACCACCAGGGCAGGCTAGCCGTATTGCCGGGGCGCAGCCAGAAAACGAGGCTGCCAGCCAACCAGGCCAGCGCGCCAGCAAGCAGCAGGAGGGTATGAGCGGCACGCTGGCGGTGCACAACCACCACATTGACCCCCACAAAAAGCGCCGCAGCTGCGGTAAGCAACCCTGCGCCCAGGGCCGTCTGGCCGGCCAGCAAGCCCATGCCACCCAACCCGGAGGCTGTTGGTGCCAGCCACGCCACCCGTAGCTTGACCGCCACCGCCCGCTCGATGCCTATGACCGTCCCCATGAACCCACAAATCATCAACGCCCCGTGGGTGACTGCGGCGTTGCCCACCCAGCTGCCGGGCTGAAAGGCACTGGGGAGAGTCACGCCGGCACGCAGCAAGCCCCCGGCCATACCCCCGAGCAGCGCGAGCAGGCCCAGCACCATCACGACAGGGGTCCACGGATAGACCTTTGCGGTCGCCCCCACAGTCCGGGCCGGGCGCTGGGGTGTTGGGGGGCTCACCATCCCATGAAACGTCGGGCGCTTGCGCTCATTCTCTCGGTGGTCCATGGGGGTTCCCAGACCAGCTCGACGTGGATGAGCAACTCCGGCGGCATGTCGCGGTCGAGTTCCGTTTCCATTTCTTCGATGAGCAGTTCCGTCACCGGGCACGCCGCCGAGGTCATGGTGACGAGGGCGTGGAGCTTGCCATCCGCCACAGTGACGCCATAGATCAGGCCCACATCCACCACATTCATCGCCACTTCAGGGTCCACAACACGGCTGAGCGCTGCAACGATGGGCTGTTGCAGCTCCTCGGGGCCATCGTAGGGGAACGGTTCTGAACTCGTGTGGCTGGTCATGGGGAGGCGTCCTTGTAGGTGCGGTTTCGACACACCAGTGCGACTGAAACTGCATTAGACATCAGTCCGCGGGCGGCCAGGCCGATGCCATAGGGGTAGGAGCAATTCTGAACTTCTGGCATAGCCCCTATTGGCCTCACCACTCCGCAAAACTCCCATCCCGATGCCGCCACACCGGATTCCTCCACCGGTGCCCCTCTACCGCGCGCTCGCGCACATACGTTTCGTTCACCTCAATGCCCAAACCCGGCCCGTTCGGGATCGCCACCATGCCATCCTGGTACGCAAACACCTCGGGGTTGGACACATAGTCCATCAGGTCGTTGGCCTGGTTGTAGTGGATGCCCAGGCTCTGCTCCTGGATGAACGCGTTGTAGCAAACCGCGTCCAGCTGCAGGTTGGCCGCCAGGGCAATGGGCCCCAGCGGGCAGTGCAGGGCCAGCGCCACGTCGTAGGCCTCGGCCATGCTGGCGATCTTGCGGGTTTCGGTGATGCCGCCTGCGTGAGAGGGGTCGGGCTGGATGATGTCGGCGTAGCCGCCTTGCAGCACGCGCTTGAAGTCCCAGCGCGAGTACAGGCGCTCGCCTAAGGCGATGGGGGTGGACGAGATGTGCGCGACTTCCTTGAGCGCCTCCTCGTGTTCGCTCAGTACGGGTTCTTCAATGAACATCAGCTTGTAGGGCTCCAGCTCCTTGACCAGCACCTTGGCCATGGGCCGGTGCACGCGGCCGTGGAAGTCCACGCCGATGCCCACATTGGGGCCCACGACCTCGCGCACGGCGGCCACGTTCTGCAGGCAGCGCTCCACCTTGTCGTAGCTGTCCACATACTGCACTTCTTCGGTGCCGTTCATTTTCACGGCCGTGAAGCCGCGTGCCACGGCGGCTTGGGCAGCGGCGGCTGTCTCGCTGGGGCGGTCGCCGCCAATCCAGCTGTAGACCTTAATGTGGCTGCGCACATTGCCGCCCAGCAGCTCGGCTACGGGCACGCCCAGCGCCTTGCCCTTGATGTCCCACAGCGCCTGGTCGATGCCCGCCAGCGCGCTCATGTGCACGCCGCCACCCCGGTAGAAGCCGCCGCGGTACAGCACTGTCCAATGGTCTTCGATATGGCGAGGGTCTTTGCCGACGAGGTAGTCCGCCAACTCATCGACCGCAGCGGCCACGGTGTGGGCGCGGCCCTCCAGCACAGGCTCACCCCAGCCGGTGATGCCTTCGTCGGTTTCTATTTTGAGAAAGCACCAGCGTGGCGGAACGATGAACGTGGTGAGTCGGGTGATCTTCATGGGGGCGGTGCAATGCGTTGCGAAACGCGGAGTTGTTGGGGACGAGTGGGGGGAGTTCAGGCGGTAGCGGGCGAGGTGCCAAACGACGCCTGCCACGCCCGCGCAAACGCTGCGGCCTTGTGCGCGACCTCGGGGGCTTGGTCGCCGGGCCGGTACAGGGCCGAGCCCAAGCCGAAGCCGCTGGCCCCTGCTGCTGCGTAAGGGGCGATGCTCTCGGGCACGATGCCGCCCACGGGCACCAGTGCCATGGGCGGCGTGATGACGGCGCGCCAGGCCTTGAGCACATGGGGCGGCAGCGCCTCGGCCGGGAAGAGCTTGAGCATGTTGGCGCCCGCCGCCAGCGCGGCATAGGCCTCGGTCAGCGTGGCGACGCCCGGCGCGCAGGCCATGCCGGCGGCGCGTGCGGCGCGAATCACATCGGGGTCGCTGTGGGGCATGACGATGATCTGCCCACCGGCTGCGGCCACATCGGCCACTGCCTCGATGGAGAGCACGGTGCCTGCGCCCACGAGGCAGTCGGCGGGCAGTGCATCGCGCAGCGCGCGGATGCTGGCCAGCGGCTCGGGCGAGTTGAGCGGCACTTCGATGATGCGAAACCCTGCGTCGTACAACGCATGGCCTATGGCCACCACCTCATGCGGCTGCACGCCGCGCAGGATGGCGATGAGCCCGCAGCGCTGCAGGATGTGGAACAGGGCTTTGTCGATGGGGTTCATGCGGGCAGGCTCCCGGCGGTGATGAGGGATAGAGAAGTCGATGATGTGGGCGCCACGACCAGCCCCGCCGCCAGCGCGATCTGCCACAGCCCGGTGGCCGTGGCCTGCGTGGCGATGGTGGGGGCGGAAAAACCGTAGGTCTGCAGCGCGATGGCGTAGCGGCGGCACAGGTCGGGCTCGCCGCAAAGCACCAGCGTTTGGGGTGTGGTCTGCGTCTGATCCTGCACACGGGCCAAGCTGGCGACCTCGTGCCCGATCAGCAGGCCCGAGAGGTAGTCCGCTTGGGCTGTGGGCGCCAGTGTTCCGGTCAGCCCCAGCGTGCGCGTGCTGAAAATGTGCGAGAGCAGGCCCAGTCCGGCGTCGCTGCCCCGCGCCACGTCCAGCCCGCGCACAAAGGCGGCGTCGTCTGGCGTAGCAGCGGCCTGCATGGTCTTGCCCAGAATGGTGTGGCTGCGCAGCGCGGCAAAAACCTCGCCGGTCATGAAAGTGTGGAACTGCTCGATGCGCCCCCGGCGTGCCTGCACCCATTTGCTGTGCGTACCGGGCAGGCCGATGAGCACGGGCGCATCCGCTGGCAGTGCAAGGCCCGCCAGCACCCCCAGCACCTGGGTTTCTTCGCCGCGCATCACGTTGGGCAGCGCGCCCTGCTGCAACAGGCCCGGCACGATGTGCAGCGGCGGGCCGTCGCGCCGTGCCACCAACGTCAGGCCCTGGGCCAGTGCATCGAGCGAGGTCGGCGTGGGCAGGTACTTGGCCTCGCGCCAGCCTTGGGCGCTGCCCACCATGCCGCAGGCCAGCAGGGGCACGCCAGGTGCGGCGGCCAGCCAGTCGCCACAGGTGTCTTGCAGCGCGCGTTCAAATGCGGCGCCGGGTTCCGTATCGGCTACATCGCTCGCGGCCGGGGGCAGGTTCATGATGCCCCAGGGGCGGTGCCGTGTCTCCAGCACTTCGCCATGCGCGCCCATGCGAAAGGCGCGCAATGCGCTGGTGCCCCAATCCAGGGCGATCAGACCCGCCTCGGCGGGCACCAAAAAACGTGCAGGCACCATGTGAGCCCTGCTTAACGTGCCCAGCGCAGCACCAGCGGGTCCAGCCGCCGCGCGATGTCGATCAGGCCGCGCCGCACTTCGGGGTGCATGGCCGGGAAGGGGTGGCGGCCTGCCTCGCAGGCGATCACGCCGCCTTCCTTCATCAGCGCCTTGGCCGTGAGGATGCCGCCTTGGCGGTTCTCGTGGTTGATCAGCGGCAACCAGCGCTGGTAGAGCGCAAACGCCTGGTCCATGTCTCCCCGGCGGTGCGCCTCGATGATGGGGCGAATGCCGTCGGGGAAGGCGCCGCCCGTCATTGCGCCCGTGGCACCGGCATCCAGGTCGGCCAGCAGGGTGATGGCCTCTTCGCCGTCCCAGGGGCCCTCAATCGCCTCGCCACCCAGGCGGATCAACTCGCGCAGCTTGCTGGCGGCGCCGGGCACTTCGATCTTGAAGTAGGCCAGGTTGTCAATCTCTTGCGCCATGCGGGCCAGGAAGGGGGCCGAAAGCACCGTGCCGCTGGCGGGTGCGTCCTGCACCATGATCGGAATGCTGATGGCGTCGGACACGCGGGCATAGAACTCGTAGATCTGCGCCTCCGGCACGCGGAAGGTGGCGCCGTGGTAGGGCGGCATGATCATCACCATCGCCGCGCCCATTTCCTGCGCGGCGCGGCTGCGCTCGGCGCACACGCGGGTGCCGTAGTGGGTAGTCGTCACGATGACGGGCACGCGGCCTGCCACGTGCTCCAGCGATGCGCGGGTGAGGACTTCGCGCTCGGCATCCGACAGCGAGAACTGCTCGGAGAAGTTGGCCAGGATGCAGACGCCGTCCACACCGGCGTCGATCATGAAGTCCAGGCAGCGCTTCTGACTGTCGAGATCGAGGGTGCCGTCTTCGTGGAAGGTGGTGGGCACCACGGGGAAGATGCCTCGGTAGCGAGGGTTCTGGAGGGAATGGGGGGCTGGCATGGCGGGTGCGGGTAAGAATTTGAGTGAAATATGCATCTAGCGCTAATCGAATAAGCGCTGGTAGCTATTGAATCTGTAGCAATTGACTGCGGCGAGCGCCTCACAGGGCACATCAATGCGAGTGGCGGGGCACAGCAGCCCCCCGGCAGCCGACCAAGAAGTCAAAGTCGCAGCCATCGTCAGCCTGCAGCACGTGGTCCACATACAGGCGCTGGTAGCCGCCGCGCCCACCGTTGTCGGTGCCCGCCAATGCGGCCAGGCGTGCGGCCAGTTCCTCATCGCTGATGTCCAGATGCAGACGGCCGTTCTCGCAGTCCAGCTCGATGAAGTCGCCATCGCGCACCGCAGCCAGGGGGCCGAGTGCTGCGGCCTCGGGCGCTACGTGCAGCACCACCGTGCCGTAGGCGGTGCCGCTCATGCGCGCGTCGGAGATACGCACCATGTCCTTCACGCCCTGGCGCAGCAGCTTGGGCGGCAGGCCCATGTTGCCCACCTCGGCCATGCCGGGGTAGCCCTTGGGGCCGCAGTTCTTGAGCACCATGACGCAGCTGGCGTCTATGTCCAGGTTTTCATCGACGATGCGCTCCTTGTAGTGCTCCAGGTTCTCGAACACCACCGCGCGGCCCCGGTGCTTGAGCAGCTCGGGCGACGCAGCAGAGGGCTTGAGCACCGCGCCACGCGGCGCGAGGTTGCCGCGCAGGATGCAGATGCCGCCGTCGGCAATCAGCGGGTTGGTGATGGGGCGGATGACCTCGTCGTTGTACTGCGGGGCTTCGCGCACGTTGTCCCACAGGCTCTTGCCGTTGACGGTGAGCGCGTTGGGGTGGGGCAGCAGGCCGTTCTCGCCCAGGCGGCGCAGCACGGCGGGCAGACCGCCTGCGTAGTAGAACTCTTCCATCAGGAAGCGGCCCGAGGGCTGCAGGTCCACCAGCGTGGGCGTGCCACGGCCAATGCGCGTCCAGTCTTCCAGGTCCAACTGCACGCCGATGCGGCCCGCGATGGCCTTGAGGTGAATGACCGCATTGGTCGAGCCGCCGATGGCCGCGTTGGTGCGGATCGCGTTCTCAAACGCCTCGCGGGTCAGAATTTTGGAGAGCGTGAGCCCTTCGTGCGCCATCTCCACAATGCGCTTGCCGGACATATGGGCCAGCACATAGCGGCGCGCATCCACGGCCGGGATGGCCGCGTTGTGCGGCAGCGAGGTGCCTAGCGACTCGGCCATGCAGGCCATGGTGCTGGCCGTGCCCATGGTGTTGCAGGTGCCGGCGGAGCGCGACATGCCGGCCTCGGCCGCGAAGAACTGGTGCTCGTTGATCTCGCCCGCCTTCAGCGATTCGTGCAGGCGCCATACTGCGGTGCCAGAGCCGATGTCCTTGCCGTCGAGCTTGCCGTTGAGCATGGGCCCGCCCGTGACCACGATGGCCGGCACGTCGCAGCTGGCTGCGCCCATCAGCAGCGCGGGCGTGGTCTTGTCGCAGCCCACCAGCAGCACCACGGCGTCGATGGGGTTACCGCGAATGGCTTCTTCCACATCCATGCTGGCCAGGTTGCGGGTCAGCATGGCCGTGGGGCGCAAGTTGGATTCGCCATTGGAGAACACCGGGAACTCGACCGGAAAGCCGCCCGCCTCATAGATGCCACGTTTCACATGCTCGGCAATCTTACGAAAGTGCGCGTTGCACGGGGTCAGCTCGGACCAGGTGTTGCAGATGCCGATCACGGGGCGGCCATCAAAAGCATGGTCCGGAATGCCCTGGTTCTTCATCCAGCTGCGGTACATGAAGCCGTTTTTGTCGGCGGTGCCGAACCATTCGGCGGAGCGGAGTTTGCGCTTGGGGGTGGTCATGGTGGGGTGCGAGAGAAAGAGGAGAAATAAACGATCAACGGGCCTTGCCCGAGCGGCGCGAGAGCAGCCGCTGCAGCAGGCAGAAAGCGAAGAGCAGTACACCGACGACGATGCGCGTCCACCAGGAGCTGAGGGTGCCGTCGAAGGAAATCAGGGTCTGGATGACTCCGAGCATGAGCACGCCAAACAGCGTGCCCGCCACATAGCCCACGCCGCCGGTGAGTAGCGTGCCGCCAATGACCACGGCGGCAATCGCATCCAGCTCCATACCTACGGCATGCAGGCCATAGCCCGACAGCATGTAAAACGTGAACACCACGCCCGCCAGCGCCGAGCAAAAGCCCGACAGCGTGTACACGCCAATGAGCGTACGGCGCACCGGCAGGCCCATGAGCACGGCCGAATGTTCGCTGCCCCCCACCGCATACACGCTGCGGCCAAACGGCGTGCAGTGCGCCACAAACAGGGCCACCAGCAGCACGGCAATGGCGATGAGCGCGCCCAGCGAGAGCGATGCGCCTTCCCACAGCGGTAGGCGCCACTGGGCCAGCTCTGAATAGCCTTCGTGGGTGATGCTGATGGAGTCGATGCTGATCAGGTAGCACAGTCCCCGCGCCAGGAACATGCCTGCCAGCGTGACGATAAAGGGCTGCAGCCGAAAGCGCTCGATGAGGAAGCCCATGAACGCGCCAAATGCTGTGCCCATCAGCAGCACCAGCGGGATGGCGGCTAGCGGGTTCCAGCCCCTGTGTTCCACCAGCGCGGCCAGCACCATGGTGGTGAGCGCCACCACCGATCCCACCGAGAGGTCGATGCCGCCCGACAGGATCACAAACGTCATGCCCACCGCTACGATGATGAGGAAGGCGTTATCGATCAGTAGATTGAGAAATACCTGGGCCGAAAAGAACCCGGTGTACAGCACCGAGCCCAGCGTGGCCATGGCCACGAACAGCGAAATGGTGGCGGCCAGCGGCAGGTACTTGGTGTTGAACCGCGCGCGCGCATTGGTGGTCGGTGGGGCAGGGTGGCTCACGCTGCTGAAGCCTGCAGTCTTGGGCACGGCGCTCATTGCAAGGCTCCCGCGCCGGGGCGGCGTGCCAGCGCGCCGACTTGCGCCCGAAATTCGGGCGACTGCAGCAGCATCACGATGAACACCACCACGGCCTTCACTACCAGGTTGATCTCGGGCGGCACGCCCAGCGAGTAGATGGCGTAGGTCAGCGTCTGGATGATGAGCGCGCCAATCACGCTGCCCACCAGGCTGAAACGGCCGCCCGTGAGGGCGGTGCCGCCCAGCGTGACTGCCAGGATGGCGTCCAGCTCCAGCAGCTGCCCGGCATTGTTGCCATCCGCGCTCTTCACGTTGGAGCTGATGAGCAGCCCCGCAATGCCCGCGCACACCCCGCAGAACACATAGGCCGCCACGATAAGCCGCCCCGCCTGCACACCCGCCACGCGCGCTGCCGTAGGGTTGATGCCCACTGCCTGGATGAACAGGCCCAGCGCCGTGCGCGTGATGGCCAGGTACAGCACGGCAAAGACCACAGCCACCACAAACAGCGAGAACGGCAGCCCCGCCAGGTACCCACCGCCCATGAAGAAGTAGGGCGTGTAGTAGATGGTGATGATCTGCCCGTCGGTGATGAGCTGGGCAATGCCCCGGCCTGCCACCATCAGGATCAGCGTGGCAATGATGGGCTGCATGCCCACCTTGGCGACCAGCACGCCATTCCACAGCCCGCACAGCAGCGCCACGCCGATGGCGCCCAGGATGGCGACTGGGAGTGGGAACCGGCTTTCGGTGCCCGACACCGAGCCGCCGATGAGCCACGCGGCCACAGCAGCAGCTATGGCGACCATGGCGCCCACCGAGATGTCGATGCCGCGCGTGGCAATCACCAGCGTCATGCCCAGCGATACCAGCACCAGCGGTGCAGCGCGGTTCAGGATATCGATGAGGCTGCCGTACAGATGCCCGTCACGCCATTCGATGTGCAGAAAGCTGCTGTTGAACACGGTGTTCACGATGAGCAGCAGCGCCAGCGTGATCAGCGGCCAGGCCAGGCGGTGGCGCAGCAGCGCCACCAAGAGGGAAGGGGAGCGTTCAGACATGTTCGGCAGCAATCAGGTCGTAGACGGCGTCTTCGCTGCTGCCCGCAGGCAGCTCGCCCACCTTGTGGCGGTCGCGGAGCACCACGATGCGGTGCGCCACGCGCACCACCTCGCTCATTTCGGAAGAGATGAACAGCACGGCCATGCCGCCCTGGGCCAGGCGCAGGATCTGGTCCATGATTTCTTGCTTGGCGGCCACGTCGATGCCGCGCGTGGGTTCATCCAGGATGAGCAGGCGCGGCTCGATGGCCATCCAGCGCGCGAGGATCGCCTTTTGCTGGTTGCCACCCGAGAGCAGGCCGATGGGCTTGTCCACCGTCTCGGTCTTGATGCCCAGCAACTTCACATAGCGCTCGGCCAGCGCAGTCTGCTCGGCGCGCGAGAGGAATTTGCCCACGCCCATGCGGGCCTGCAGCGCCAGTGCAATGTTCTCGCGCACCGACAGCTCGGCCACGATGCCGTCGGTCTTTCGCTCCTCGGGGCACAGGGCCAGGCCTTGGCGGATCGCGTCCATGGGGTTGGCGAACTTCACCACCTGCCCGTCGATGCGCAGCGCGCCCCGGTCGGGCTGCTCCAGCCCGAACAGCAGGCGCGCCAGCTCGGTGCGGCCCGAGCCCAGCAGCCCGGCCAGGCCCACCACCTCGCCTGCACGGATCTGCAGGTCCAGCGGCTGGAGTTGCGTGTCCTGTCCCAGGCCCTCGGTTTGCAGCAGCGTGGCTTGGCGGCTGTCCACGGCGGGTGCTGGTGCGGGTTGCTCCGATGCAGCGACCAGGTCGCGGCCCAGCATGGCAGCAATCAACGCCTGCGGGCCCAGGTCCTTGGCCAGCCACTCACCCACCCAGCTGCCATTGCGCAGCACGGTGATGCGGTCCGACACGGCATACACCTGGTTCAAAAAGTGCGTCACAAAGACGATGGAAAGCCCCTCGCTGCGCAGGCGCCGCAGCACCTCGAAGAGCTTCTGCACCTCGTCGTCGTCCAGGCTGGAGGTGGGCTCGTCCAGGATCAACACGCGCGACTCGATACTGAGTGCCCGTGCAATCGCCACCAGCTGCTGCACGGCCACGGGGTAGTCCGACAGCAGGCGCGTCACGTCGATCTGCAGCCCGATGCGCGCCACCAGATCGCGGGCGCGCTGGTGCAGCGTGGCCCAGTCGATGCGAAAGCCCTGCGCAATGCCGCAGCGCGGGTAGCGGCCCGCAAAGATGTTCTCGGCCACCGAGAGGTTGGGGCAGAGGTTGACCTCCTGGTACACGGTGCTGATGCCCAGGCGCTGCGCGGCCAGCGGTGAGTCGGGCCACACGGCTTGACCGCCCAGCCGCATCTGGCCGCCGCTGGCCTCCAGCACGCCCGTCAGCACCTTGATCAGGGTGGACTTGCCCGCACCGTTTTGCCCCATCAGCGCATGGATCTCGCCGGGGTAGAGGTTGAGCTGCACATCGCGCAGCACGGGGATGCCCGCAAACTGCTTGTGGATGCCCGAGAGCTGCAGCACCGGGGCAGCAGCGGGGGCGTGGGCGGTGGACGCGTCCATGGGTGCCATCACGCCTTGTTCTTGTTGTAGACATCGACCAGCACGGCGGCCAACAGCACCACGCCCTTGATGACCTGCTGGTAGTCGATGCCGATGCCCAGGATGGACATGCCGTTGTTCATCACGCCCATCACAAAGGCGCCAATGACCGCACCCATCACCTTGCCCACCCCGCCTGAGGCCGATGCGCCGCCGATGAAGCAGGCTGCTATCACGTCCAGCTCAAAACCCAAGCCTGCCTTGGGCGTGGCGGTATTGAGCCGCGCCGCAAACACCAGCCCGGCCAGGGCGGCCAGGACGCCCATGTTGATGAAGGCGTAGAGCGTGAGCCGTTCCGTCTTGATGCCCGAGAGCTTGGCCGCCTTCTCATTGCCACCCATGGCATAGATGCGGCGGCCGATGGTGGTGCGGCTGGTGACGAAGTCGAACAGCACGATCAGCAGCGCCATCACGATGAGCACATTGGGCAGGCCCTTGTACGAAGCCAGCAGGTAGCTGAAGTACACCAGCAGGCCACCAAACACCACGGTACGTGCAACGAACAGGCCCGCAGGCTCTGTCTGCACGCCGTGGCGCAAGCGGTTGGCGCGCTGGCGCAGGCCGCCCACGGCCAAGGCGGCAGCCACGGCGGCGCCCAGCAGCAGCGAGGTCAGGCGCAGCCCCTCCACGCTGAACAGGTCGGGGATGAAGCCCGAGCTGAGCATCTGGAAGGCTGAGGGGAACGGCCCCACCGACTGCCCCGCCAGCAGCGCCAGCGCCAGGCCTTTGAACACCAGCATGCCTGCCAGCGTGACGATGAACGAGGGGATGCGCGAGAAGGCCACAAAGCTGCCTTGAATGGCGCCGATGAGCCCGCCGCACAGCAGGCACACCAGCGTGGCAGGCACAAAGTGCCAGTTGTATTCGACCATCAGCACCGCTGCCAGTGCGCCGATGAAGCCACACACCGAGCCCACCGACAGGTCAATGTGCCCGGCCACGATGACCAACAGCATGCCCAGCGCCATGATGACGATGTAGCTGTTCTGCAGCACCAGGTTGGTCAGGTTCAAGGGCTGCATCAGCGTGCCCTCGGTCATGTACTGGAAGAAGCCCATGATGGCCACTAGCGTGATCAACATGCCGTATTCGCGCAGGTTGTGCTGCAGGTGGTGGAGCAGCGACTTGTCGTGCCGCACTGCGGCTGTCGGATTTCCGTCGGCCAACGTGCTGGCAGGGGGATGGGTGGTCTGGCTCATATCAACTGGCTTTCACAATCGCTCGCATGATTCGTTCTTGGGATGCTTCGGCAGTGGGCATCTCGGCCACAAAGCGGCCTTCGTTCATCACATAGATGCGGTCCGTGATGCCCAGCAGCTCGGGCATTTCGGAGGAGATCACGATCACACACTTGCCCTCGGCCGCCAGCTGGGCAATCAGCGTGTAGATCTCGTACTTGGCACCCACATCGATGCCGCGTGTGGGCTCGTCGAGGATGAGCACCTCGGGGCTGGTGAACAGCCATTTGCTCAGCACCACTTTTTGCTGGTTGCCGCCCGACAGGTTCAGCGTCTTCTGGTCCACGCCCGAGCAGCGGATGCGCAGCTTCTCGCGGTAGTCCTGCGCCACGCGGTGTTCCTGGCCGTTGTCGATCACGCTGGCGAACGACACGCCTGGCAGGTTGGCCAGCGAGGTGTTGAACTGGATGTCTTCGTTCAGCACCAGGCCGTTGCCCTTGCGGTCTTCAGTCACGTAGGCCAGGCCGTGACTCACGGCTTTCTCTACCGTGCTCACATCGATCGGCTGGCCGTGCAGCCGCACCTCGCCGCTGATGCGCTGGCCCCACGAGCGGCCAAAGATGCTCATGGCCAGCTCGGTGCGGCCTGCGCCCATCAGGCCTGCGATGCCCACGATCTCGCCGCGTCGCACGTTCAGGTCGATGCCCTTGAGGTGCTCGCGGTCGCTGCGCTGCGGGTGGTGGGCGCGCCAGTTGCGAACCTCAAAAACAATGTCGCCCACTTGCGGCTGGCGCTGGGGGTAGCGGTCGCTCATCTCGCGGCCCACCATGGCCTGGATCACGCGGTCTTCGCTCACCGGGCCTTCGCGGCAGTCCAGCATCTGCACGGTGCTGCCGTCGCGCAGCACCGTGATGGCATCGGCCACGCGCGAGATTTCGTTGAGCTTGTGCGAGATCAGGATGCAGGTGATGCCCTGGGCCTTCAGCTCCAGCAGCAGGTCCAGCAGGGCCTGGCTGTCGTTTTCGTTGAGGCTGGCGGTGGGCTCGTCCAGGATCAGCAGGCGCACCTTGCGCGACAAAGCCTTGGCAATCTCCACCAGCTGCTGCTTGCCCACGCCCAGTTGGCCCACGGGCGTGTCGGGCGATTCGCGAAGGCCCACCTTGTGCAGCAGCGCCTGGGCGCGGCTGTGGGCGGCCATCCAGTCGATGACGCCGTGGCGCGCGGTTTCGTTGCCCAGGAAGATGTTCTCGGCAATCGACAGGAGGGGCACCAGCGCCAGCTCCTGGTGAATGATGATGATGCCCAGGTGCTCGCTGTCGCGGATGCCCGCAAACTCGCGCTCTTGCCCGTCGAACAGGATCTGGCCGCTGTAGCTGCCGTGCGGGTACACACCCGACAGCACCTTCATCAGCGTGGATTTGCCCGCCCCGTTTTCGCCGACGATGGCATGGATCTCCCCGGCCTGCACCTGCAGGTTGACCTGGTTCAGCGCCACCACGCCGGGGAAGGTTTTGCGGATGTTCCGCATTTCAAGAAGCATGGTCTCTCAGTCTGTTGGCGGGGCCTCTGGCCTCGTCCCGGTTGCAGGCCGCCTGCGCTGCCCCAATGGCAATCGCAGGCGGCGGCTTTAGATGCAGAAGCCGCTCGTGCTCACTTGATTTGCGATTCCTTGTAGTACCCACTGCCTACCAACACCGTGTTCCAGTTGGAGGAATCCACCGCCACTGGCTTGAGCAGGTACGAAGGCACCACCTTCACGCCGTTGTTGTAGGTCTTGGTGTCGTTGATTTCAGGCTGCTTGCCCGTCAGCACGGCGTCCACCATGTTGGCGGCTACCTTTGCCAGCTCGCGGGTGTCCTTGAACACCGTGGAGGACTGCTCACCCTTGAGGATGGACTTGATGGAAGGCACCTCAGCGTCCTGGCCGCTGACCACGGGGCAGGGCTGCTGCGCGGTGCAGTAGCCCACGCCCTTGAGGGAGGACAGGATGCCGATGGAGATGCCGTCATAGGGCGACAGCACCGCATGCACCTTGTCCTTGCCGTAGTAGGCCGACAGCAGGTTGTCCATGCGCGCCTGGGCCACCGAACCGTCCCAGCGCAACGTGCCCACCTTGTTCATGCCCGTCTGCTTGCTGCGCACCACCAGCTTGCCGCTGTCGATGTAGGGCTGCAGCACGCTCATGGCGCCGTCATAGAAGAAAAAGGCGTTGTTGTCGTCGGGCGAGCCGCCGAACAGCTCGATGTTGAACGGGCCCTTGCCTTGCTTGAGGCCCAGCTTGTCCACGATGGAGGTGGCCTGCAGCACGCCGACCTGGAAGTTGTCGAACGTGGCGTAGTAGTCCACGTTCTTCGATCCCTTGATGAGGCGGTCATACGCAATGACCTTCACGCCCTTGTCGGCCGCGTTCTGCAGCGCCTTGGACAGCGTGGTGCCGTCAATGGACGCGATCACCAGCACCTTGGCGCCCTTGGTGATCATGTTCTCGATCTGCGCGAGCTGATTGGGGATGTCGTCATCGGCGTACTGCAGGTCGGTCTTGTAGCCGCGCTCCTTGAGCACCTTGACCATGTTGTCGCCATCGGCAATCCAGCGCGCCGAGGATTTGGTGGGCATCGAGATGCCGATGGCGCCCTTGTCCTGGGCTGATGCCACAGACGTGGCGCCGATGGCAGCCAGTGCCACGGTGGCCAACACGGCCTTGAAAATTGCACGCTTCATTTGAGTCTGTCTCCTGTTTTGAATTTGTTTTTCGGGAACGGCCTATGACTTGCTGCTGCCCGTAGGGACTGGCGCGGCTCCAGGCCAGGGCCACCGCCCAAGGGCCGCCCCGCCGGGCCGGTGGCGTCCCCCTTCCCGCATCGCGCAGCGATGCGAGAGAAAGGGGGAAGGCACGCAGCGCCTCAGGGGGTTAATACTTTCTATTCGGCATTTCCTTCGCCGCCACTTCCATCGGGAAGATGCCTTCCTCGGTCACGATGCGCTTGGGCACCGCCTTGCCGGCCTTGATGTCTTTCACAGCGCTCATCAGCTGCGGGCCCAGCAGGGGGCTGCATTCCACGCTCACGTTGAGCTTGCCGGCGATCATGGCTTCGAAGGCGCCCTTCACCGCATCGATGGAGATGATCACGATGTCCTTGGCGGGCTTCATGCCGGCCTCTTCGATGGCCTGGATGGCGCCAATCGCCATGTCGTCGTTGTGTGCGTACAGCACGTTGATCTTCTTGCCCTCGGCCTTCAGGAAGGCTTCCATCACCTCCTTGCCCTTGGCGCGGGTGAAGTCGCCGGTCTGGCTGCGGATGATCTTGAACTTGGGGTCGGCCTTGATGACTTCCTCAAAGCCCTTCTTGCGGTCGATGGCAGGGGCGGAGCCCACAGTGCCCTGCAGCTCGACGATGTTGACCTCGCCCTTCTGGTCCTTCATCTTCTCCACCAGCCAGCGGCCGGCCTTGCGGCCTTCTTCCACAAAGTCTGAGCCCATGAAGGTCACATACAGCGACGTGTCCTTGGTGTTCACCGCGCGGTCGGTCAGCACCACGGGGATCTTGGCGGCCTTGGCCTCGCGCAGCACGGGCTCCCAGCCCGACTCCACCACGGGCGAGAACGCAATCACGTCCACCTGCTGCGCGATGAACGAGCGGATGGCCTTGATCTGGTTCTCTTGCTTTTGCTGTGCGTCCGAGAACTTCAGCTCGATGCTCGCCTCTTTGGCGGCAGACTTGATCGACTCGGTGTTGGCGGTGCGCCATTCGCTCTCGGCCCCCACCTGGCTGAAGCCCAGCACGAGGGGCTTTTGCGCCCAGGCGGCGCCGGGCAGCAAGGCGGCCACGGGCACGCTGGCCAAGGCGGCAGCAACGGTGCGGCGGTTCATTTTCATCATCTTGTCTCCTGTCTGTAATGGTTGGTTGACGACGGTTGCGGGATGGAAAGAAAGAACAAAAGAAGGAGGCTCAGGCCAGCATGTAGCCCGTCTTGACGGTGGTGTAGAACTCGGCCGCGTAGCGCCCCTGTTCGCGGGCGCCGTAGCTCGACTCCTTGCGGCCACCAAACGGCACATGGAAGTCCACACCCGCCGTGGGTAGGTTCACCATGGTCATGCCCACGGCGGCGTGGCGCTTGAAGTGCATGGCGCGCTTGAGCGAGGTGGTGCAGATGCCCGCGCACAGACCAAACGGCGTGTCGTTGGCCATGGCCAACGCGTGGTCGTAGTCGTCGGCCCGCAGCACGCAGGCCACGGGGCCAAAGATTTCCTCGCGTGCCACGCGGTGCTCGGGCCGGGCCAGGAGGAGGGCGGGGCTCATGTAATGGCCTGGGGTGGGGCGCTCCAGGCGCTCGCCACCCCAGACATGCTCCGCTCCCTCATTGCGCGCAATGTCGATGTAGCTCAGGTTCTGCGCCAGCTGGTTGTCGTCCACCACCGGGCCCATCTCGGTGCCGCGCTCCAATGCGTGGCCCACCTTCAGGCTGGCCAGCCGGTTGCGCAGGCGGGCCACAAAGGCGTCGTGCACCTCGGCCTCGACAATGAGGCGGCTCGATGCCGTGCAGCGCTGGCCGGTGGAGAAGTACGAGCCCTGCAGCGCGCAGTCCACCGCCTGGTCCAGGTCGGCGTCGGCCAGCACGATGAGCGGGTTCTTGCCGCCCATCTCCAACTGCACCTTGGCGCGCCGTGCTGAGGCCGCGCGCAGGATGCGGTCGCCGGTGGAAACAGAGCCGGTAAAGCTCAGCGCGTTGACCAGCGGGTGGTCCACCAGCGTCTGGCCCACCTCGCGGCCGCTGCCCATGATGAGGTTGAACGCACCGGCGGGCAGGCCGCTGCGGCTGATGATTTCGGCCAGCGCCCAGCCACAGGCGGGCACCAGCTCGGCGGGCTTGAACACCACGGTGTTGCCGTAGGCCAGGGCTGGGGCGATCTTCCAAGCCGGGATGGCGAACGGGAAGTTCCACGGCGCGATGATGCCCACCACGCCCACAGGTTCGCGGGTTACGTCCACCTGCACGCCCTGGCGCACAGAGGCCAGCAGCTCGCCCTGGATGCGCAGCGCCTCGCCCGCAAAAAACTTGAAGATCTGCCCGCTGCGCGCCACCTCGGCCACGCCCTCGGGCAGGGTCTTGCCCTCTTCACGCGCCAGCAGCGCGCCCAGCTCGTCCTTGCGGGCCAGCAGCTCGCTGCCAATCATGTCCAGCACGTCGGCGCGGCGTTGGGGCGTGCTCTGGCTCCAGGTGGGCAGGGCATCGGCCGCAGCGCGCACGGCCAGCTCGGTCTGGTTGCGGTCGGCGCGGGCGTATTCGGCCACCACCTCGCGGGTGTCCGACGGGTTGGTGCTGATGCCGGTGGTGGTGCCGATTTCCCACCGGCCGTTGATCAGGTGCCGGGGGCTGAGCTGGAGGTCGCCGAGCTTCATGGAGAGGGGCCTTTGTTGCAGTTGCGGCGAAGTCTAGGTAAGGTTTCGATATCAATCCAATCGTTTTTTAGACAAAATACATATCATTCTTTGCATTCTGGAAAACCCCTTCCTTTTCTCGTCCTCCCTTTCTTCCATCCATGAGCACATACAACCACTGGTTCATCCGCGCCCGCCTCAAGACGCGCCAACTGCTGCTGCTGGTGGCCTTGGCGGAAGAGGGCAACATCCACCGCGCCGCCCAGGTGCTCAGCATGACCCAGCCGGCCGCGTCCAAGCTGCTCAAGGATCTGGAGGACGTGCTGGAGGTGTCGCTGTTCGACCGGCTGCCACGCGGCATGCGGCCCACTTGGTACGGCGAAACGATGATTCGCCACGCCCGCATGGCCCTGGCCAACCTGAACCAGGCGCACGACGAGATCGGTGCGCTCAAGCGCGGGCATTACGGCCAGGTGGGCATCGGCGCCATCACCTCACCGGGCCTGAGCCTGCTGCCCGCCGCCGTGGCGCAGGTCAAGCAGGAGCACCCCAGCCTGCGCATTTCGCTCGACATCGAAACCAGCCCGGTGCTGCTGGAGCGGCTGGAGCAGGGCAAGCTCGATATCGTGGTGGGCCGCCTGTACGAGGAGCACGACAAGGAGAACCTGCGCTATGAGTCGCTGACGGAAGAGCTGGTCTGCGCCATGACCCGCCCGGGGCACCCGCTGTCGAGCATGAGCGGGTTGACGCTGCGCGACGTGGTGTCGGCCAGCTGGATCGTGCCGCCTGCGGGCAGCGTACTGCGCCACCGGTTTGACCTGATGTTCCAGCAGGACGGGCTGGCGCCGCCGCTGCACACGGTGGAGACATCGGCGCTGTTGTTCATTACGCGCATGCTGCAGCAGAGCGACATGATTGCGGTGGTGGCGGAGGATGTGGCGCGCTATTACGCGGCGCATGGGATCGTGACGGTGTTGCCGCTGGCGATGCCGTGCCATATGGATGCGTTCGGGATCATCACGCGGTCGGACCGGCTGTTGTCGCCGGCGGCGAAGGTGATGATGAAGGCGTTGAAGCAGACGAGTCTGGTGCAGTACGGGCGGCGGTTGGAGGTGGGGGATTGATGGTTTTGAGTGTTATTGGCTGGATGCGCTAGTGGGATATTTGCTGGTTGCTATTGATTTTGTAGCGTTTTGTTGTTGACGCTGATTTGGGCGCATGCTTTTGTTGAGGGCGGGAGCCGGGTTGTCGCCCCGGCGGGCGAGGTACTTTTCTTTGCTTCGCCAAAAAAAAGTACCGAAAAGAAAGGCGACCCCCAGTCTGCGACCCCTGCGCTTCGCTCCGGGGCAAACCTGCGTCGTGTCGGTTGTGGGGTGCGCCGTGGAACTCACTGCGCTGCGTTGCAGCTTCGTTCAGACATCCACGGCGAGTTAGAGCACGAAGCATGGGCGCTGCGACGCCCATGCCACCCCGCAACCGCCCCGCCGCAGGCGCAGCCAGCAGGGGGGGGGGCAGCCGAACATCCAAACAGCCAATATCCCTTCGGGCCATCGCTGCGCTCGGCCCGGTTTGCGCAGCGCGTGGCGCTTGCGCCCGCGAGACGGGGCCGAGCGCAGCGCAGCGAAGCAATGGCTCATGTGGATGTCCGTTTTGGGTTCCCTTCTGCGAGCGCCGAGAAGCGCAGGGCAGGGGTGCGTGCGTGTGCCGAAGGACACACGCACTTCGTGCACTAACTTGCCGCAGTTGTTTGAACGGAGCGCGTAGCGCGCAGTGAGTTCTGCGGCGCACCCCCTGTCCGAGCATCGCAGGTTGCCCGTAGAGCAGCGAAGGGACGCGCGCAGTAGGGTCGCCCTTTCTTTGGTGACTTTCTTTCGGCGAGACGAAAGAAAGTTACTCGCACGCCGGGCGACTCCCGGCCTCCGCCCTCAAACCAAGCATGCCTCTCAAACCAGCGCGCGCCGGCTCAGACAGGCTCAGCTCGAACGCCCGTAGATCACTAGAAACTACAAAAACAATAGCTACCAGCGCTTAAAGGATAAGCGCCAGAGCCCAAAAAGACTTCAAAAAATCAAACCCACCCAGCATCCACCTTGAACTCCTGCGCCGTACACATCGCCGCATCATCCGACGCCAAAAACAACACCATACGCGCGATGTCATGCGGCCGCAGCTTGTCCGGCAGGCACTGGTTGCGCGCCAGTTCCTTCTCGCCCTCGGCGTCCAGCCACAGCTTGATCTGCCGCTCCGTCATCACCCAGCCGGGCGACACCGTGTTGATGCGGATGCGGTCCTGCCCCAGCGTCTTGGCCAGCCCGCGCGTGAGGCCGTTCACCGACGACTTGGCAATGGCATAGCAGGGGTAGCCCGTGCCCTTGCCCTGCCAGCCGGTGGAGCCCAGGTTGATGACCGAGCCCGCGCCCAGCCTGCGCATGCCGGGCACCACGGCCTGGATGGCGAAGAAGGCGGGGCGCTCGTTGATGGCCATGCGCTCGTCGTAGTACTCGGGGGTTACGGACTCCAGCGTGTGCCGGTCATCGCTGGCCACGTTGTTCACCAGCACCGCAAAGTCGCTGCCCAGCTCGGCCGCCGCTTCGGCCACGCAGGCCTGCAGGGCGTTCACATCGCGCACATCGCACACACGCCACCAGGGGCGCGGCAGGCCTGCGTCGGCAATGTGCTGGGCCAGGGCTTCGCTCGCGTTGCGCGCCACGTCCACAAAGGCCACACGGGCGCCTTGCTCGGCAAATGCCGCCACGATGGCCGCGCCAATGCCGCTGCCGCCGCCGGTCACGAACACGGCGCGGCCTTGCAGGCTGGGGAATTTCGCCAGACCCTGGGGTGCACCTGTGGCGTCGGTCGAGGAAGAGGAGGGGGTGAAAAGCTGTGTCATATCAATATTGCAATCAATCAATGGCAAAAAAATTCATTTCAAGCATCAATTGGCGTTGATAAGATGCCGCTCGTCAAGTGCCTGGCGGCAGGCCGATGCAAAAAAACGACCGGAGACAACCAACGTGCGCCCTTCGCTGGATACCCCCATCCCACTGTCCAACGGTGCGTCCGCCTCTGCGCCAACAACCACCGGCGCCGTGCGCTGCGTGATGGCACTGGGCAACGCACTGGGCGAAGGCGTGCTGTGGTCGGTGCGCGAGCAGGCGGTGTACTGGGTGGACATCCTGCAGCGCGAGCTGCACCGCTGGAGCCCGGCCACCAGCGCCCACCAGCGCTGGGCGTTTGACGAAGAAATCTCCGCCATCGCCGAGCGCGCCAACGCCCCCGGCTTCATCGTCACCTTGCGCCGGGGCTTTGCGCTGTTCGACCCCGCTGCCGACATCGCCCCACGCTACCTGCACCAGCCCGAGCCAGAGCGCACCGGCAACCGCTTCAACGACGGCAAGTGCGATGCCCAAGGGCGCTTTTGGGGTGGCAGCATGGACTTTGCGTGCGAGGCGCCCACGGGCGCGCTCTACACCTACACCGCCAGCGGCCACTGCGTGCGGCACGACGATGGTTTTGCCGTGACCAACGGCCCTACCTGGGCCACCACCGCGCAGGGCCCGGCCATGTTTTTCAACGACACGGTGCAGGGCACCACCTACCGCTACCGCTGCGACCCGGCCACCGGCACCGTGAGCGACAAGACGCTTTGGAAGCGCTGGCCCGCTGCGGACGGCGTGCCAGACGGCATGACCACCGACGCGCAAGGCCGCCTGTGGGTGGCGCACTGGGGCGGTGGCTGCGTCACCTGCCACGATGCCGACACTGCCGAAGAGCTGGTCCGCATCCCGCTACCCGTGAGCCAGGTCACCAACTGCGCCTTTGGCGGTGCGGACCTGCGCACGCTGTACATCACATCGGCACGCACCGGCCTCACGCCCCAGCAGCTCGCGGCCGAGCCGCTGGCGGGTGCACTGTTTGCCATGGACGTCACTACTCCCGGCCTGCCCGCGCACCTGTTTGGCGGCTGACGCTGGCGCCATGCGCAGCGACGGGGCCTTGGCTCCACCTCCTTTTTCCTCTATCCCGCAGAAAGCACACCGCCCATGACCGAGGCCTCTTCATCCCACCCCATCGTCTGGCTGCACCACGCGGGGCAGCACCTGGGCCTGGTGCCCTCACTGGGCGGCAGCGTGGCGGCCTGGCAGATCGACAACCCGCAAGCGGCGGGTGCGCGCATCGACCTGTGGCGGCCGTGGGACGGCGCCACGCCCGACCTGTACCAGCTCGCATCCTTTGCCATGGTGCCCTGGTCCAACCGCATCAGCGGCGGCGGGTTTGCGCATGCGGGGCAGTTTCACCCCATGCGGCCCAACCGCGTGGGCGAGCCGTACCCCATCCATGGCGACGGCTGGCTGCAGCCCTGGCTGCTGACCCAGCCCGCCCCCGACACGCTGCAGATGCAGCTGCGCTCCGATCAATTTGACAGCAACCCCTACGAGTACGAATGCGTGCAGACCTTCCGCCTGGTGGACGGCGGCCTGGACCAGTCGGTGCAGGTGCGCCACCTGGGCGCGCAGCCGCTGCCCTACGGCCTGGGCCTGCACCCCTGGTTTCCGCGCACGCCTGGCACGCGCATCACGGCGCCGGTGCAGGGCGTGTGGCTGTGTGGCGACGACCCTTTGCCCACACAGCACACGCAGCACTTCCCGCCCGGCTGGGACCTGAACAGGGGTGCGGCCGCCAACGGCGGCCTCATCGACAACGCCTACACCGGCTGGGGCGGCACGGCGCAGATCGACTGGCCCGAGCGCGGCCTGCGCCTCACAGCCCACATGCCTGATTTTGAAAAAGACGGCGGCACAGCCCACCACTACTGCCTGGTGTACCGCCCGCCGCAGGGCCCGGCGTTCTGCTTTGAGCCCATCACTCAACCCATCGACGCCTTTCACCAGGCGGGCCAGCCTGGCCTGCGCACGCTGGCGCAGGGCGAGGTGATGGTGATGAATGTGCAGTGGCGCTATCAGCCGCTGACTGAATGAGGGTGGGCCTTAGAACAGGTTCTTACAGCAGCGCCGCGTGGCACGCCACGCACAGCTTGTTGCCATCCGGGTCCCGAAAATACGCGCCGTAGTAATGGGCGTGGTACTCGGGCCGCAGGCCCGGGCGGCCCTCGCACACGGCGCCCAGGCTTAGCGCGAGGGCGTGCGCGGCATCCACCTGGTCGCGCGTGGCGGCCGCAAAGGCCACCATGGTGCCGTTGCCGGGTTGTGGCACCTCGCCATTGAAGGGGCGCGCAATCACAAACAGCGGGCGGGGGCCGGGGTTGGATTCCCAACCTGCCCAGGGCCGGCTGGGCTCGCAAAAACGCTCCTTCACGCCCAGCGTGCTCAGCACGGGCCGGTAAAACGCCAGCGCGCGCTCAAAGTCTGAAATGCCCACAAACACGTGCGACAGCATGATGGGGTGATCCTTCTGGTGGTCTGAATGCAGGGGGCTATGCGGCCGACCCTGTGTGCCCCGGTGCCCGGCCCTTGCGGGCCTTGCTGCTGGACAGGGTATTGAGCTCTACCGCTGCACGGATGAGCGCACGGAACGCATCAGCAGGCAGCGTGTCGCCCTCGTGGATATCAATGGCGCGGCGTGCATTCCCGTCCAGGCTGGCATTGAACAGGTGCGCCGGGTCGGGCAGGGAGGCGCCTTTGAGAAACGTGAGTTTCACTGCTGTTTTGTAGCTCTCGCCTGTGCACAAGATTCCGCCCAGCGACCACACCGGCGTGCCGCGCCACTTCCACTCTTCCACCACACCGGGCGCCGCTTCGTGGATCAGCTGGCGCACCTGCGCCAGCACCTGCCCGCGCCAGTCGCCCAGGTCGGCAATGCGCTGGTCGATCAGTGACGATGCGGCAGGGCCTGAAGGTGTCGCGGGTTCTGCCGAGGACGCCTGCTGCGGTGCGGCGTAAGCCGACTTGCGCGGTGACGAGGCTACGGCGGCGGTGGAGGGGATTTTTTTGGCAACAGCCACAGCGGTGTCCTTGGGGAAATGGAGAGGTGTGCAGCAGCGCGCGGGGCCGCGCGAAAGGTTTGCCATTGTTGCCACCGCCTGTGCTTTGGCAAGCCCCAAAGCCTGGCGAGAAGCTCACTCGCAGATGCGCGTGCGTGCCGTGGCGGATTTTTATTGAAATCGGCATCCAGCGCTCTTCCCGCAAGCGCTAGCAGCTATCAATTTTGATTCTTTGGCTTGTATCCCTGTCGAGATTGAAAGAGGTCAACGCAGCACAAGCGTACGTGCGCATTCTCAGCTTTCTTCATTTATCTATTCTTTTATCTATTCAATTTTTCATTCAATCGGCGTATCCTTAGGCCATGCCATCCGCCGCCCAGACCTACGCCAACGCCATCCGCCCCCTGCTGCGCCCCGGCCCCGCCAAGGCGCAGGCGCTGGCCCAGGCGCTGCAGGTCAGCCAGCCCACCGTCTCCCGAGCCCTCAGCGCGCTGGGTGATGAGGTGGTGCCTTTTGGCGCCGCCAGATCTATTCAATACACCCTCCGCGATCCAGTCCGCGCCGATCTGGAGGCCACTGTGTACCGCGTCACCCCCCAGGGCGCGCTCGAAACCCTGGGCACCCTCGTCCCCGTGTGCCCGCAGGGCTTTGTGATGGTCGAGGCGGGCGGGGCCCGGCAACACAGCGACGGCCTCCCGTGGTGGATTTATGACATGCGCCCGCAGGGCTACCTGGGGCGCGCCTACTGCCAGCGGCACGGCCAGCGCCTGGGCTTGCCCGAGCGGCTGGGCGATTGGAGCGACACCCACGCGCTGCGCGCCATCCTGGACCAGGGCGACGACATGCCCGGCAACCTGCTCATCGGCCCCACCGCGCGCGACCAGTTCGTCAACGCGCCCGACCCCGTGCCCATTGCAGCCGCGCAAAAGCTGCACACCTACGCCCAGTTGGCCGACCTGTCCGCGCGCGGCGAAGTGGCGGGCTCGTCCGCCGCTGGCGAGCAGCCCAAGTTCACCGCCTACGCCGAGCAAGCCGATGGCACCGCCGCGCATGTCATGGTCAAGTTCACCGCCGAACTTGACACCCCCGTCAGCGCCCGCTGGCGCGACCTGCTGCTGGCCGAACACATCGCCCTGCAGGTGCTGCGCGATCACGGCGTGCCTGCCGCGCAATCAATGACTTGGATGTCCGGCACCCAACGATTTCTGGAAGTGCAGCGGTTTGACCGCCTGGGCGCTCGCGGGCGCAGGGCGCTGCATTCCTTCGCGGCGCTCGATGCCGAGTTTGTCGGCAGCGGCGGCAACTGGCCGGTGATTGCCCGGGCGTTGTGGAAGTCCGGGGTCATCACCCCCCAGGCCTTTGACACGGCCTGCCTGCTGTGGGCGTTTGGCACCCTGATCGGCAACACCGACATGCACAGCGGCAATCTGTCGTGCTTGTCAGAGGGGCGAAGGCCTTACGAGCTGGCGCCTGCGTATGACATGACGCCCATGGCGTTTGCTCCCACGGCGGGGGGAGGTTTGTCGGATCGGGCGCTGGAACTCACGGTGGGGGAGCAGGTCAGTGCGGCGGCTTGGAAGGAGGCGCTTGCGATGGCGCAGGTGTTTGTTCGGCGGTTGGAGGACGAACAAGGGTTCAGCGCGGGTTTTGATGTGTGCAAGGCTGAGTTGGTGCGCCATGTGGCCGTGGCGGCCGAGCGTGTTGGGCGGCTTGTGGTTTAGGGTGGATGCCTGCAGGAAACGCGGCAAAAGGCCGTGGCTATGACGTTTGCGGATGCTGAATACGTCGGACATAGGACACGGCTTTTAAAACGGATTTAATGCCAAATATGCGAATGGTGCTTGCTCTTTAGGTGTTAATGGCTATGAAATTGAGAGCAAGATTGGCTATTAAATTAAATTAAATTAAATTAAATTAAATTAAATTAAATTAAATTAAATTAATTGCTTGGTGCCCAAAGGGGAAATTCAAAATACCGTTTGTGCATGCTGGCTCGCTGCAGTTGTTGGCTAAATATTTGCCAAGCTTCGCAGAATTTTATTAATAGATATTTAAATGCATGCCCCTTGTAAACCCATGTTGCAAGCCACTTTTCGTAGGAATGAATTTCCAGAATGTTTAATTTGGCTTGATTGGTTTTGCTGGTTTTTGAAGTAAATTGCATTTTGCATTGATGGAGTAGTTATGCCCGAAAAAAACATTGATCCAAAATTGATATCTTGGGGTGAAATCCAGGGGGAAAAATGGAAATCGCTTTTGCTGGGTAACGGTTTTAGCATGAACGTTTGGCCGGGATTCGGGTATGCAAGTCTTTTTGAGGTTGCGAAAGATGAAGCGATTGCAGAGCCGCTTGATCAAAACAGTGTAGCCCTATTTGATCGGCTTGGTTCAAGTAATTTTGAAGATGTGCTTCGAGTTCTTTTTCATGCACGAATAGTTGATGAGCAACTAAACTGCCCGCAAAGAAATCAGATTGACGCCCTGTATAGTTGTACGAAAAATGCACTTGCGGCTGCTGTGAATCACTCTCACGTTTCTCACGGGTTTAACGGCTTAGCTGCAATAAATAAGGCTCTCCGCGTCTATAGAAACGTATTTACAACCAACTATGATCTCATTCCGTATTGGGCGATCATGCAAGAAGATCTTTGGCGGTTCAAAGATCTCTTTTGGGGGGAGGACGGGACATTTGATCCAAGCAACACGTCCGTCAATGCGGATAGATGTGTTATTTCATACCTTCATGGGGCTATTCATCTGGTTGAACTTCCTGATGGAAGGACCAAAAAGCTAGCGGCGAACGGAATTGAAAGCCTTAAGGACCTGTTTAACCTAAACCATCCAGAGTACTTTCCTCTTTTCATATCGGAGGGCGCATCTGAGAGGAAGTTGTCCAGAATAAAGAGAAATGATTATTTGCGTTTCTCATTTGAAAAATTCCAGTCTATAGATGAAGGATTGGTTGTAATTGGGCATTCTCTTCAAAAGGATTATGATCAGCATCTAGTGGATGCTTTGCATAATAGCGATTTAGCTTCAATTGCAATTGGTGTTTGGCCTCATCAAAATGAAGAGCAGATATTGCTTTTCAAAGCCCGAATTGTCGCTGAGCTTGTTGGGAAAAATATCTATTTCTTTGACTCCACAACACATCCACTAGGAAATCCGGAGTTGAAGCATCATGTATAAAAATTCCGTCGAGATGGACGATTTGTAAGCTGTGCTTGTGAATATCCTCCCCCGCCGCTTTGGGGCCACTGCGGCCTCCCATGTCAAATGCTAAAGCTCATATGCAAATGCGCTTGTCCGACACGACGTTCCGCATGTACCGCATGTACCGCAAGGGTGACGGTCGGGTGTCGTTCAGACTTCATAGCCGTCTGATGGTTTTGTCAAAGGGCGTTGGCTTCAGGCTGTCGGCGTATCTCAGCCACTTTGAGGGTCGACTCACACTCGATTCGGGTCTTGTCGTACCGATGGACTATTTGGGATTCACAGACGATTGCATGTATCGCATGGATACGATGGTCCATGAATTCTGGGCGTCTGGCGAAGCTGAACTCGATGAAATGCGGGAAACCTTAGGTCTCTTTCGGTTGCAGTACGCCATCTTCCACCATCCATCGATGGGCCCGCCAGACGCTATCGAATTGGTGGTACCTGTTGTCCCCCGGGGCCCTCACGCCTCTTACCGTAGGCCGAGGTCTGGTGCGTCTATCAGCACGGACCCCTAAGAACGTCCTCAGGGAGCGCCGGAAGTGCCGTGGGGCGCCGGTTACATTGAATATTGAGCTTCCGCTTTCATTTGAGGTGAGCGGCTTGCTTCTGACCGCTTTCCTCCACCAGCCTCGGCCCTTCACCCCACCGCCCGCATCCCCACCAACCCCGGCATCGCCCCCCGCATCGCCTCCAAAAACAACCGCAGCCGCGCCGGATAAAACCGCGCATACGGGTACACCAAGTACACCGGCAGCGGCGCCGCGTGCCAGTTGGGCACCAGGTGCAGCAAGTTCCCCTGCCGCACGTCGTTGTCCACGATCCATGCCGATGAAATGCACGCCCCCAGCCCAGCCAGGGCGGCGCTGCGCAGGGCGTACAGGCTGTCGGTGGCCAGACGCGGGGTGATGCCGAAGGTGTGGGCCTCGCCGCCGGGCTCCTGGGTTAGCGTGACCTCGCGGCGGTAGAAGGTGCTCAGGGCCAGCCAGGGCAGGGGTTGCAGGTCTTGCGCGTGCTGGGGCGTGGGGCGCCCGGCCATGAGGGCGGGGGCGGCCAGCACGATGCGGGGCACCTCGGCCAGGCGCACGGCGACCACGCTGGGGTCGTCCACCGCGCCGACCTGGATGGCGCAGTCGATGCCTTCGGCGATGAAGTTGGGGCGGCGGTCGTGCAGCATCCATTCCACGTCCACCTCGGGGTAGCGGCGCAGGTAGGCCATCAGCGGGGCGATGAACTGGTCTTGTCCAAAGGCGTGCGGCGCCAGCACGCGCAGGGTGCCGCGCGGGGTGTCGGCGGTGCCGCGCAGGTCGTCTTCCATGGCGCGCCAGTCTTCCAGCAGGGCCTTGGCGTGGGCAAAGCAGCGGTCGCCGTCTTCGGTCAGCTTCATCACATGGGTGGAGCGCTGCAGCAGCTTGATGCCCAGGCTGCGCTCCAGCGCCTGCAGGCGGCGGCTCACGGTGGGCTGGCTGGTGCCCAGTTGCTGGGCGGCGGCAGACAGGCTGCCAGCCTCCACGATGCGGACAAAGGTCTGCATCAGCTCGATGCGGTCGGCGCCGGGTTGCAAGGCTGGCTGGGGGTTGGTCATGCGCCAAGCGTATAACGAATCTGCAATTCAGCCTACTACCCAGTGCGGCGGAGGGCTAGAACAATCGCACCATTCCTTTCTAACCAATGGTGTTGTGATGTCTTCCATTCAAAACGTGCATGCAAGCGGTGCGGCGGGGCTGGCCCCGGTGGCGCCGCCTGCAGAGGGGGCGGTGAGTGCGCCGCTGCTGTTGCTGCTGGCGACCACGGCGGGGCTGAGCGTGGCGTCGCTGTACTACAGCCAGCCCATGCTGGGCGTGCTGGGGCCCGACATGCAGGCCGACAGCCGTGTGGTGGGGCTGGTGCCCACGCTCACGCAGCTGGGGTATGCGCTGGGCATCTTGCTGCTGGCGCCGCTGGGCGACCGGTTTGACCGGCGCCGCATCATCGTCATCAAGTCCATCGCGCTGATGCTGGCGCTGCTGCTGAGCGGCCTGGCGCCTGGCATGGGTGCGCTGCTGGCGGCCAGCCTGGCGGTGGGGCTGGCGGCCACGGTGGCGCAAGACGTGGTGCCCGCCGCCGCCACGCTGGCCCCTGCCGCACAGCGCGGGCGCATGGTGGGCATTGTGATGACGGGGCTGCTGCTGGGCATTTTGTTGTCGCGCGTGGTCAGCGGCTTTGTGGCGCAGCAGTGGGGCTGGCGCACGGTGTATGTGGCGGCGGCGGTGGCCATTGCGCTGCTGACGGTGGCCGTGTGGCGCGGGCTGCCGCGCTTTGCGCCCACCACGCAGATGGGCTATGGCGCGCTGATCGGCTCCATGGTGGCACTGTGGCGCCAGCACGCGGCACTGCGCCGCGCGGCCTGGGCGCAGGGGCTGCTGGCCGTGGGTTTCAGCGCGTTCTGGTCCACGCTGGCGGTGATGCTGCACAGCCAGTTTGGGCTGGGCACGGCGGCGGCGGGCGCGTTTGGCCTGGCCGGGGCGGCGGGCGCATTGGCCGCCCCGCTGGCCGGGCGCCTGGCCGACAAGCGCGGGCCCGAGGTGGTGACGAGCTACGGCGCCGGGCTGGCCGCTGCATCGTTTGCGGTGATGGCGCTGGCACCGTTGCTGCCTGCGCAGGCCCAGCTGGGCTTGATTGTGGCCAGTGCCATCGGCTTTGACTTTGGCGTGCAGGCCACGCTGGTGGCGCACCAGACCATCGTGTACGGCATCGACCCTGCGGCGCGCAGCCGGCTTAATGCGCTGCTGTTCACCGGCATGTTCATCGGCATGTCGGCCGGCGCGGCGCTGGGCAGCTTGGCGCTGGCGCAGTGGGGCTGGCTGGGGGTGGTGGGCTTGGCCACGGCCGGGTCGCTGGCGGCACTGGCGGTGCGCATGGGGCGGCGCCGGGGCTGATTTAGAACGAAATAGGGCGGTAGCGCTAGTGGATCATGCGCTGGCAGCTATCAAAAAAAGAGCGACCCTGGGGTCGCTCTTTTTGTTGGGTGGCGGTTTGTGCCGTGCTGGTGCTCAACCGCCCTTCGGTGTTGGGCCTGCGTGGGCTCAGGCCTTTTTCACCTCAATGTGGTACAGCCCCCAAGGGCACAGGCCAAAGCGTTCCTTCACGGGCTTGTCCTTGAAGGCGGGCAGCACATCCGCGTCGTACACGGCCCACTGCGGGCCCAGGCCGCCCAGGGCCATGGGCTGGCCGTCGATGTGGGTGGCAACGATCATGCGGTAGGCCTGGGCGTCGGCCATGCTGATGTTGACGTTGTAGCCGTCCACCGCGCGCAGGCCCAGTTGCACGGGGCTGCCAGCGGCTACACCGGCGGCTGCCAGCACGGTGGTGAGCAGGGGCCCCTTGAGCGTGTGGGGCTTGCTGTCGTATTCGAGCGTGGGCTTGATGGTGACGGCGGGCATGCGCGCCAGGGCGGCGGCGTCTAGCGCGTAGGCCTTGTCAAACTGGATGCCGTGTTTGCCCATCATCTGGTCGATGGTGGCATCGAGCGCGCCGCGGTTGGACTGGGTGATGGCGCCGCTGATGGTCAGCAGCGTGGGGCCGCTGGGGGCCTTGGCCTGTGTGGCGGCGTGGCTGCTGCCCGTGGCCGTCCACAGACCTGCCAGGCCCATGCCGGCGGCGACGAAGTTGCGCTTGTTCATGTTCATGGGAGGGTGCTCCTTGGTGGAAATCAGGGGCGGATGGTAAGTGCTGGAGCCGCGCTTGCCACGCAATAAATCGCAACAGGCTCGCAACAGGCGGTGTGCAGCGTGCCCAACCTTCTGCCGCCAGGGTGCTTGCCTTGTGGCGACAGCGGCCCGACGCCAGCCGCACCACAATCGGGTCATATGACCTCTTCTTCGACGATGCTGCGGGTGATCAGCCTGGCAGCCTTTTGCAGCATGGCCTCCATGCGCGTGTGCGACCCGATGCTGGTGTCTCTGGCACGCGAGTTTTCTGTCACCACGGGCGATGCGTCGGCCGTCATTGCGGCGTTTGCCGTGTCTTACGGCGTGCTGCAGTTGTTCTATGGCCCGCTGGGCGACCGGCTGGGCAAGGTGCGCGTGGTGATTGGCGCCACGTTTGCCTGCGCGCTGTTCAGTGGCGTGACGGCGCTGGCGCCCACGCTGCCGGTGCTGGTGGCGGCGCGTGCGGCCATGGGGGCATCAGCGGCGGGCATCATCCCGCTGTCGATGGCGTGGATTGGCGACAACGTGCCGTACGAGCAGCGGCAGGAGACCCTGGCGCAGCTGATGGTGGCCACGGTGTCGGGGATGATGGCCGGGCAGTGGTTTGGCGGCTTTGCGGTGGAGGCGCTGGGCTGGCGGGCGGCGTTTGTGGTGCTGTCGCTGCTGTTTTTGACGGCTGCCAGCCTGCTGTGGCGGCAGTCCCGCGCCATGGCGGCCAGCACGCCGGCGCCTGCGGCTGGCAGTGCGGTGCCACCCGCGTTTTCGCTGTCGGCGTACCTGGCCAACACGGCCGCGCTGCTGCGTATGCCCCGGGTGCGCTGGGTGCTGACCGTGGTGGCGGTGGAGGGCGCGCTGGCCTTTGGCACGCTGGCTTTTGTGCCCGCACGCATGGTGGACGGGTTTGGGCTGTCGGCCTCGGCCGCCGGTGGGGTGATGGTGCTGTATGGCGTGGGCGGGCTCATTTACAGCCTGCTGGCGCGCCGCTGGCTGGCGCTGCTGGGCGAGCGGGGCCTGGCGTTGGTGGGTGCGTCGCTGATCGCCGCCGGGCTGTTGCTGCTGGCCTGGGGGCCGGTGGCGGCCTGGGGCGTGCTGGGCTGCTTCTTTGCCGGGGTGGGCTTTTACATGCTGCACAACACGCTGCAGGTGCAGGCCACGCAGATGGCGCCCGAGGCGCGGGGCACGGCGGTCACGCTGTTTGCGTGCCTGCTGTTTCTGGGGCAGTCGCTGGGGGTGCTGCTGGTGGCGGCCAGTGTGGACCGGGGCTGGATTGCGCCCGTGTTCTCTGTGGCGGCGCTGGGGGTGCTGGTGCTGGGCGCGCTGGTGTCGCGCAAGGTGAATGGCCGGGTGGCGGCGCCTGCGGGGGCTTAGGCCAGACTCGGCTGCATCGCGTCGGTTGCACCGTGCAAATAACTTTGATGTCTTATTAATTTATTTTTTGATAGTTTGATTCTTTATGTTGCAATAGTACATTCCCTGATCTTTGTGTCTTTTGGGGCCGAACCCGCGCCGCCCGGCGTGTGGCGGCCCTTTGTGTTTCATGATCGAACTACGGGGTATCACCCAAACCTACCAGGGCCCACAAGGCCCGGTCGAGGCGCTCAAGGGCATCGACCTCACCATCCAGCCGGGCGAAGTGTTCGGCATCATCGGCAAGAGCGGCGCGGGCAAAAGCTCGCTGGTGCGGGTGATCAACCTGCTCAACCGGCCCACCACGGGCCAGGTCATCGTGGGCGGGCAGGAACTGACCCAGCTGAACGACGCCCAGCTGCGCGAGGCGCGCCGCGAGATTGGCATGGTGTTCCAGCACTTCAACCTGCTGTCGTCACGCACCGTGTTTGACAACGCCGCGCTGCCGCTGGAGCTGGCGGGCATGGATACGGCCGCCATCCGTGCGCGTGTGAACCCACTGCTGGAGCTGGTGGGCCTGGCTCACCTGGCCGACCGCTACCCCGCGCAGATCAGCGGCGGGCAGAAGCAGCGCGTGGGCATTGCGCGCGCGCTGGCCAGCCGCCCCAAGGTGCTGCTGTCTGACGAAGCCACCTCGGCGCTAGACCCCGAGACCACCCGCTCCATCCTCGACCTGCTGCGCCAGGTCAACCGCGAGCTGGGTTTGACGGTGGTGCTCATCACGCACCAGATGCAGGTCATCAAGCAGGTGGCCGACCGCGTGGCCGTGATCGAAGCCGGCCGCATCGTGGAGCAGGGCCGGGTGCTGGACGTGTTCACCCGCCCGCAGCAGGCCATCACCAAGAGCCTGATCGACGAAATCCTGCCGCAAGAGCTGCCTGCCAGCGTGCTGGACCATGTGCGCAAGCTCGCAGGTCAGCTGGGTGCCGGACGAACGGGCCAGCTGCTGCGCCTGTCGTACGCGGGTGACAGCGCCTACCAGCCCATCCTGTCGCAGCTGATCCGCCAGTTTGGCGTGGACATGAGCATCCTGCACGGCCAGGTGGACGAGATCCAGGACGAAACCTTCGGCTCGCTGGCCGTGTACGCCAGCGGCGAGGCCGACAGCGTGCGCGGCGCCGTGGCGCACCTGCGCGCGGGCGGTGTCGAGGTCGAAGAAGTGGCCGTGGCCGGCTAAGAGGGAGCACACATCATGTTCAACAACTTCACGCCGGCGATGCTGGATCTGTTTGCCTCGTCGCTGTGGGAGACGCTCATCATGGTCGGCATCTCTGGCCTGGTGGGGGGCTTGCTGGGGGTGCCGCTGGGTGTGTTTTTGCGCCTGACCGATGACGGCGGTGTGCTGGAGAACGGCCCCGTCAACAAGCTGGTGGGCTGGCTGGTCAACGCCGTGCGGTCCACGCCCTTCATCATCCTGCTGGTGGCCATCATCCCGTTCACGCGGCTCATCACCGGCTCGTCCATCGGCACCGCTGCCGCCGTGGTGCCGCTGACCATTGCCGCCGCCCCGTTTGTGGCCCGCCTGGTCGAAGCCGCGCTGCGTGAAGTGGACCACGGCCTGGTCGAAGCCGCACAAGCCATGGGCGCCACCACCAGCCAGATCGTCTGGAAGGTGCTGCTGCCCGAGGCGCTGCCCGGCATCGTGGCGGGCCTGACCATCACGTTCGTGAGCCTGACGGGCTACTCGGCCATGGCCGGTGCCATTGGCGGCGGCGGCCTGGGCGACCTGGGCATCCGCTACGGCTACCAGCGCTTTCTGCCCGAGATCATGCTGGCCGTGGTGCTGGTGCTGATCTTCTTTGTGCAGGCCGTGCAAAGCCTGGGTGACTGGGCCGTGCGCAAGCTGAGCCACCGTTGAGTAGCGGATAGTTTGCTATTGAATCAATAGCTTCTGGCGCATGATCCACTAGCGCTTACGGCCTGTTTGGCTTCACACCCACGCGGGGAGGCACCGTGTGGGCCGCTGCGCTGGTCCCGGTTCTCTCTCTGCCTGTGCGGAGGGGACGCAGGTCAAAACCGCCCGCAGTCTTTGGTCCTCAGCCCGGCACCCGGTAGTGGTAGCCGTAGGCCGTCTTGAACCCTATCGATTCATACAGCCGCAGCGCCGGCGTGTTCTGCGCCCGCACTTGCAGGTAGGCGCTGGTCGCACCGGCCTCGGCGCCCCAGTGCAGCAGGGCCTGCACCAGCGCGCGCCCGCGCCCGCCGCCCCGGTGTTCGGGCGCCACGGCCAGGTCGTACAGGCCCACGGCGCCGCGCTCCAGCACCGCCAGGCCAAAGCCCACGGCATGGCCCTGGGCGTCGTGTTGCAGCGCATAGCCCACGGGGTGGGCAATGGCGTCGAGGATGCTGCGGTGCAGGTTGCGGTGGTGCGGCGCCACGCCGTTGGCGGCGGCAAAACCTTCCAGCCACGCAGGCGATGGCGAGGTGCTGACCACGGTGCTGCCATCCGGCCGGGGCACCGCGCCCAGCGCCAGCGGCCGGTGCAGGACCAGCGAGGGGTCAAAGTGCTGGTAGCCCGCGTCCGCCAGCTCCTGGTCGGCCTCGGCCGGGGCCAGGGGGGAGATGCGGAACACGGCGGGCAAGCCATGCCGCGCATACAGCGCCGCCGCCGCCTCGCGCACACCGTCAAACGGCGCGCCGGGCACCAGCGCGTTGACCGAGTTGGCACGCTTGGTGTATCCGCCCGACAGCCGGAACACCCAGCCCCGGTGAAACACCGTCTGGTGCGCGGGCCAGGCGTTGAAGGCGCGCTCTTCCAGTGCGCGGACGAGGGCTGCAGGTGCGGTGTTGGAAATGGCGGCGGTGTCGGTCATCGTGGGTTTATACCAACCCACCTTGACCATTCACCTTGCCAGCCACCCTTTGCGACCACCCTTCGCAACCCCTCTCTGCCACTGGGTCAGTCGGTGGTGATCTTGTTGTCGGCCACCAGCTTGGCAAACCGTGCCGTGTCGGCCGCAATTTGCTCAGCCATCTGCGCCGGGGTGTTGCCGATGGGCTCGGCGCCAATGTCATGCATGCGCTTTTGAAAGTCGGGCGACTGGATGACCTTGACCATTTCGGTATTCAGCCTCGCCACCACATCAGCGGGCGTGCGGGCGGGGGCCAGCACACCAAACCAGGTGCCGATGTCAAAGCCCGCAAAGCCGCTTTCCTGCAGCGTGGGCACATCGGGCAAGCTGGACGAGCGCTTGGCCGTGGTCACCGCCAGAGCCCGCAGCTTGCCCGCCTTGATGTGCGGCAGCACGGGGGTGACGGTGTCGAACGACATCGACACCTGCCCGCCCAGAAGGTCGGTGGTGAGCGGGCCGCTGCCCTTGTAGGGCACATGCAGCAGGGGTTGGCCGATGGAGGTGGCGAACTGCGTGCCGATCAGGTGCTGCGCCGTGCCCGCGCCGTTGGAGCCGTAGGAGAACTTGTTGGGCGTGGCCTTGATCAGTGCCACCAGCTCCTTCACGTCTTTGGCGGGCGTGGCCGCGCTCACGGCCAGCACGTTGGGCACCAACGCCACGGTGGTGATGGGCGCAAAACTCTTTTGAAAGTCGTAGTTGAGCTTTTTGTACACGCTGGTGGCAATGGTGTGGTGCACCGCGCCCATCAGCAGCGTGTAGCCGTCGGCGGGGGCTTTGGCCACGTAGTCGGCCCCGATGGTGGCGCCCGCACCGCCCCTGTTTTCCACGATCACGGGCTGGCCCAGGGCTGTGCCCAGTTTTTCGCCCAGTGCGCGTGCCAGCACATCGGTGGTGCCGCCCGCTGCAAAGGGCACAACGATGGTGACGGGCTTGACTGGCCAGGCCTGCGCGCGTGCCGGTGCGCTGGGCAGGGCACAGGCCGCGCCAGCCAGGGCGGCCAGTGCCAGCAGATGGTGGCGGCGTGTGGATGGCGCTGTGGGCGGCGTTGACGGTGGGTGGTGCGGCTTTGCAATGCGTGTCATGGTTGTCTCCGTGGGGTTGTGGTTCTTGCGTTGGTATGGCCGGTGGGGACGCGGGGGGCGTGGCGTCAGCCCTTGGCTGCGATCAGGATCGCGCGGAAGTCGTTGACGTTGGTGCCCGTGGGCCCGGTGATCACGGCGTCGCCCAGCGCGCCAAAAAAAGTGTGGGCGTCGTGCGCGTCCAGCGCAGCGGTGGCGTGTTGGCCCAGCGCGGCGGCTCGCTCCAGCGTGTCGGGCGTGGCAATGGCGCCAGCCACGGGCTCCAGGCCGTCGATGCCGTCGGTGTCGCCAGCTAACGCGTACACGCCGTGCAAGCCCTTGAGCGACAGGGCCAGGGACAGCAGGCATTCCACATTGCGCCCGCCGCGCCCTGGGGTTGGCGTGGGTTGCCCGGGGGCGGGTGCGCGCAGGGTGACGGTGCTTTCGCCGCCGCTCAGCAGCACGCGGTGCAGCGGCGACGGGGCCTTGGCGGCGTAGCGAGCGACACCGGCCAGCACCGTGCCCATGTCGCGGGCTTCGCCCTCCAGTGCGTCGCCGAGCAGCGTGGGCTCGATGCCCGCCTGGCGCGCCACCTGGGCGGCTGCCTGCAGGGCCAGGTCGGGCGTGGCAATGACGTGGGTGGTGATGGGGCCCAGCCGGGTGTCGCCGGGCTTGATGCTTTCGCTGGCGGCAGTGTCCAGTGCTGCCGCTACGGCGGGCGGCAGCGCAATGCGGTAGCGCTGCAAGATGGCCAGTGCCTGTGCACGGGTGGTCGGGTCGGCCACGGTGGGGCCAGACGCCACGTCCAGCGGGTCGTCGCCCGGCACGTCCGACATCACCAGGTTGACCACGCGGGCGGGGCTGCACGCCAGCGCCAGCCGCCCGCCCTTGATGGCCGAGAGGTGGCGCCGCACGCAGTTCATCTCGCCAATGCTGGCGCCGCTGCGCAGCAGGGCCTGGTTGAGCGCCTGCTTGTCGGCCAGTGTGATGCCTGGCAGAGGCAAGGGCAGCAGTGCCGAGCCTCCGCCCGACCACAGGCCGATCACCAGGTCGTCTGCCGTGAGACTTTCCACCGCTTTCAACATCTGTTGCGCGGCTGTCAGGCCCGCCGCATCGGGCACGGGGTGGGCAGCCTCCAGCACGCGGACGTGCTGGCAGGCGGCAGCATGCCCATACCGCGTGACCACCACGCCCGATAGCGGCGTGGGCCAGTGGGCCTCCAGCACCTGCGCCATCTGCGCCGATGCCTTGCCCGCACCGATCACCACCGTGCGGCCCCGGGGCGGGGCCGGCAGGTGCGGCGGCAGGCATACGGCGGGCTGGGCCGAGGCGATGGCGGCATCGAACATGCTGCGCAGCCAGTGGCGGGCCTGGGTGTCGATGTGTGGGGTCATCGGGTAGTGGGGCAGGGCGCAGTGCGTGGGGCTACGCGGCTCAGGCGGCCTTTTGCAGCGGCGTACCGCCGATCAGCGCGCACACCGCGTCGGTCACCTGCGCCGTGGTGGCCGTGCCGCCCAGGTCGCGGGTGTGCAGGGCGGGGTTGGCAGTGACCTGTTCGATGGCCTGCATCACTGCGCGGGCGGCGTCGGCCTCGCCCAGGTGCTCCAGCAGCATCACCACCGACCAGAAGGTGCCGATGGGGTTGGCCAGGCCCTTGCCCATGATGTCGAACGCCGAGCCGTGGATGGGCTCGAACATGCTGGGGTAGCGACGCTCGGGGTCGATATTGCCGGTGGGCGCAATGCCCAGGCTGCCCGCCAACGCGGCGGCCAGGTCGCTGAGGATGTCGGCATGCAGGTTGGTGGCGACGATGGTGTCGAGCGTGGCGGGGCGGTTGACCATGCGGGCCGTGGCGGCGTCCACCAGCTCCTTGTCCCACTTCACATCGGGGAACTCGGTGGCCACCTGCGCGGCGATCTCGTCCCACATCACCATCGCATGGCGCTGGGCGTTGCTCTTGGTGATGACGGTGAGCAGCTTGCGGGGCCGCGACTGCGCCAGGCGGAAGGCAAAACGCAGGATACGTTCCACCCCCACGCGGGTCATGATGGACACGTCCGTCGCTGCCTCGATGGGGTGGCCCTGGTGCACGCGGCCGCCCACGCCGGAGTATTCGCCTTCGGAGTTTTCACGCACGATGACCCAGTCCAGGTCCTTGGGCGTGCAGCGCTTCAGTGGCGCATCAATGCCTGGCAGGATGCGTGTGGGCCGCACGTTGGCGTACTGATCGAAGCCCTGGCAGATCTTGAGGCGCAGGCCCCACAGCGTGATGTGGTCGGGGATGTCCGGGTCGCCCGCCGAGCCGAACAGGATGGCGTCCTTGCCGCGCAGGGCATCCAGCCCATCGGCCGGCATCATCACGCCGTGGGCGCGGTACCAGTCTCCGCCCCAGCCGAAGTTCTCGAATTGGAACTGCAGGCCCGTGTGGCGGGCGGCCAAGGCTTCGAGTACGCGTTGGCCGGCGGGAATCACTTCTTTGCCGATGCCGTCTCCGGGGATGGTGGCGATTTGGTAGGTTTTCATGAAGGTCTCTGGTCTTGGTGTGTGAAAGCGTCGGGGAAGGCCTGTGGGGATGTCGGGCCGCGAAAAACGGGTGGAACAAAAACGGTGAGAGCGACTGTAGGCATCCGCTCGTTGTAAAAATGGCGGCCAAGTGAATACATCGTTAACCTGCAGTTGATAATGTGGCGATGAGCTCCACCATCCAGCCCGCAGAACTGGGTTTCTTTTCGGCGCTGGCCGCCAGCCCCAGCCTGAGCGCCGCCGGGCGCGAAATGGGTGTATCCACCGCCGCCGTGAGCAAACACCTGGCGCAGATGGAAAAGCGCCTGGGTGTGGTGCTCATCAACCGCACCACCCGGCGCATGAGTCTCACGCCCGAGGGGGAGTTGCTGCTGGAGCACGCGCGCCGCATCCTGCGCGAGATCGACGCGCTGGACGAACTCATCGTGCAGTCCAAGGCCAGCCCCAAGGGCCTGCTGCGCGTGAATGCCACGCTGGGTTTTGGCCGCATGCACATCGCCCCCGTGATCTCGGACTTTGTGCGCCAGTACCCCGAAGTGGATGTGCAACTGCAGTTGTCGGTGCACCCGCCGCCGATCACCGACGATGCCTACGACGTGTGCGTGCGTTTTGGCGAGCCGCCCGATGGCCGCGTGATTGCCCGCCGCATGGCCCCCAACCGGCGTGTGTTGTGCGCCGCACCCGCCTACCTGGCGCAGCACGGCAGACCCCGCGTGCCGCGCGACCTGATGGAGCACCAGTGCATCGGCATCCGCCAGGGCGATGAGGCCTACGGCCTGTGGCGCCTGACCACCGGGCGTGGCAGCAAGGCGCACACGGAGTCGATCAAGATCACCGGCAACCTCACCACCAACGACGGCGAGATTGCCGTGCTGTGGGCGCTGCAGGGTCACGGCATCGTGATGCGCGCCGAGTGGGACGTGAACCGCCACCTGGCCCAGGGCCTGCTGGAGCCCGTGCTGCCGCAGTACCACACGCCTGCGGCCGACATCTATGCGGTGTACCCGCAGCGGCACCAGTTCTCAACGCGGGTGCAGGCGTTTGTGGGGTTCCTGGCCGAGGCGTTGGCCACGTCGGGCACGCTGGCGGGTGTGGGCGTGGGTGCCCGTGTGGACAAGCGGCGTGCCGTGCGGGTTTCTTGACCTGGCGGGTGGCGCAGGTGCCGCTGCCGGGTTAGGGTGTTTGCGAGGCTTTTTTTGACCCCTGTGGTCTCTCTGGTGCTTATCAGTCCGCCGACTTTTCCCTTGCTTTGATCGTCCCTGTTTTGTCCATGAAAACCTTGTTGCTGCTCATCCCCCCGCTGTTGGTTGCCCTGTTTGCCGGGCCTGCGCAGGCCGCCGATTCGCAGGTGGCAGCCGATTGGTCTCTGTCCGTGGATGGCGCTTATGTGCTGGACCAGCGCGCTGGCCTGGCCTGGCCGCGCTGTGTGGAGGGCATGCAGTGGAACGGGAAAACCTGCACCGGCCAGCCCCTGCTGCTGGACCGTGCCGAGGCCACGGCCCTGGCTTCGGACCGCTGGAAGGCCGAGGGCGTGGGCTGGCGCATTCCGCGTGCGGCCGAGCTGCAGCGGCTGGTGGACAAGTCGCTGTCGCCCCCGGGCCTCAACCCGATTTTGTTTCCGGTGGCGCCCGGCCAGTGGCACTGGTCGTCCACCAGCAACGTGAGCGCGCCCAGCGTCAACCAGTACACCTACGGCAACATCTCCCAGAGCCGCGCGGGCGACAGCGCGCGCCAGGCCGCCATGATCAATGGCTGGGCGGTGAACCTGTCCACCGGCGAGGCGCGCGGCGATGCGGCGCGGGCCAGCAAGCTGCCCGTGCGGCTTGTGCGGCCGATGCCGGTGGGTGGGGGCAAATAGCCTGTCGTCTCCGGGAGAGTGCGCTGCGCAGGTGCGCCACGCACGGTGGGTCGCTTCAAGCAGTCGCGGGTTGCTCGTCAGCCGCTGCAAACACCTCGCGCGCGGCAGTCAGCCCGTTGAGTGCAGCCGGAAAACCCGCGTACACCGCCATCTGCATCAGCACCTCCACGATCTCTTCGCGGGTGACGCCCACGTTCAGCGCGGCCTGCAAATGCACCTTGAGTTGGGGTGTGGCGTTGCCCAGCGCGGTCAGTGCGGCGACGACGGCAATCTCGCGGCTGCGCAGATCGAGTCCGGGGCGCGAGTAGATGTCGCCAAACGGAAACTCGATCAGGTAGCGGGCAAAGTCGGGGGCAATGTCGGCCAGGCTGGCGACCACACGCTCACCCGCGTGGCCGTCGATTTCGCGCAGCTTGGCGAGGCCCTGTAGATAGCGGGGTTGGGTTTCGGGGGACATGGGAGCTTCCTTGGTGGGTGGACGACAGGGTGGGTCGAAGGGAAGCTTCCAGGCCCTGGTAATGCGCGATCTTGGCTTGCAGGGTCTGCGCGGCTTGCTGCATGGCGGTGATCGTTGCCAGCACCTGCGCCAGATGCTGTTCCAGCAACTGGCGCCGCTCGGGGGCGGTGGCGTTCCCTTCGCTGCGCAGCTGCGCAAAGGCCTGCATCTGCCCGATGGGCATCTGGGTCTCGCGCAGGCGCAGCAGGAATCCGATCCATTCCATGTCCGACGCCGCATAGCGGCGCTGGCCGCCGGGTGCACGCGCCACCGGCGCAATCAACCCGGCGCGTTCGTAGTAGCGCAGGGTGTGTGCGGTGAGGCCTGTGCGCTTGGCGACTTCGGCAATGGTGAGGAGGGACGCCATAGGAACGATTCTGAAAGTTAGAGCGCACTCTAAGTCAAGCGACACGTGCAAGACTTTGGACTGGGCGTGTGAAAGCGTTTCTGGCATGTAGCTGCAGCGCCCTGCGTGCATCGTTCGTCCCAGCGCATGGGGGTTGTCAGCCATTCACCGAGGGGACAGCGCGGTCGCGCAGCTTGGTCAAGAATGTGGGCTGGTGGTGGTGCAGCGCCGTCAAAAACGGCACCCTTTCACCACGCTGCGCTGTCCAGCGCGCAGGCCCTTTGTCCCATCTTCTACCTGCGAGTCCTCCATGAACCCCTCCATCCCTACCACCGCGCTGCAGTTGCGCTCGCTTGTGCAAGCCGATGGCACCTTGCAGATCAGCCTGGAGCCCACACCCGTGCCCACGCCGGGGCCTGATGAAGTGCTGATCCAGGTGCAGGCCACGCCCATCAACCCGTCGGACATCGGCCTGCTGCTGGGCCCGGCCGATTTGTCGACCGTGCAGGTCGCGGGCACGGCCGAGCGGCCGGTGGCCACGGCCCGCATCCCTGAGCGCGCCATGCCGGGCATGGCGGCACGCCTGGGCCAGAGCATGCCGGTGGGCAACGAGGGCGCGGGCCTGGTGGTGGCCGCAGGCAACTCGCCTGCCGCGCAGGCGCTGCTGGGCCGCACGGTGGCGGTGATTGGCGGCGCCATGTATTCGCAATACCGCGCCATGCCGGCGGCGCAGTGCCTGCCGCTGCCGCCCGGGACCACGGCGGCCGAGGGCGCATCGTGCTTCGTCAACCCGCTCACGGCGCTGAGCATGGTGGAGACCATGAAACGCGAAGGCCACACGGCGCTGGTGCACACCGCGGCAGCCAGCAACCTGGGCCAGATGCTGCTCAAGATTTGCCAGAAGGACGGCGTCGGCCTGGTCAACATCGTGCGCAAACCCGAGCAGGCGGCGCTGCTGCGCGGGCTGGGCGCCCAGTATGTGTGCGACAGCAGTGCGCCCAACTTCATGGCCGAGCTGACCGACGCGCTGGCCGCTACGGGCGCCACCATCGCGTTTGATGCCACGGGCGGCGGCACGCTGGCCGGGCAGATCCTGCAGTGCATGGAGGCCGCCATCAACCGCAAGGCCAAGGAATACAGCCGCTACGGCTCGGCCGTGCACAAGCAGGTGTACCTGTACGGTCACCTGGACACGCGCCCGACCGAAGTGCACCGTACCTTTGGCATGGCCTGGGGTATGGGCGGGTGGTTGCTGTTTCCGTTTCTGCAGAAGATTGGCGACGAGGCCACCCAGGCGCTGCGCCAGCGTGTGGCGGCCGAGCTGAAGACCACGTTTGCCAGCCACTACGCGCGCACCGTGTCGCTGGCGGGCGCGCTGAGCGCGGACGCCATTGCGTTCTACGGCCCGCGCAACACCGGGGCCAAGGTGTTGATCGACCCGTCGCTGTAAGCGATGTTGCAGGGTGCGCCTGGCGCCCTTGAGGGCTGGGGTACACCGCAGGCGCCAACAAAAAGGGCTCCCAAAAGGAGCCCTTTTTGCCTGCCCGCCCCTGCGGTTCAGTTAACACTCCCCATGGCAGCAGCACCCGCACCGCGCGAAGTGCCACCACCATGGGAAGTCCCGCAACTGCTTCAAACCAATCTCAGCAGTTGGTCTGCCAAGCCAAATTACATGGCGCTGAATTCGCCCGAAGGGATCTGGCCGGTGCGCACAGCTTCGGCAGCCTGGGCACGCACGGCAGCGCGGTCAGCGGTGGACTTGTAGGTCACCACGCGCGAGCCTGCGGGTTCCATGTTGTGGGTGCGGGCTTCGGTGACGGCTTCGGCAGCCACTTCAGCGCGGGTGCGGTTCGTGTCGAACTTCAGGGCAAATTGCGAGCCATCGGCTTCATCAGCATGGGCGCCAAAAGCGGCGAAAGCGGCAACAGCGGCGACGGAGAGGAAACGAGCGGTCTTGTTCATGATGAAAATCCTTGAAAGTTAAAAAGCGTCTCAAAAAAGCCGGGTCAAAAACCATTCCTGAACCGGGTTCGGTGAGTCGCCTTGCGGGTTCGGCTCATCGATGGGATGAACTGTACGCCGATGGTGTTCAGGGAAAAACCACCCAGTCGCAAACTAACTGTTCCAGTATTGAGAACAATCTTTCCACGCTCACGTGATCCGTGGGGAATCTTTCAGCGCTCGATTTTTGTTGGGAAAAACTGTATATTCATACAGTATCAAACCACAGGAGAAGCAGCGCCATGCAAGTCATCGAATCCACTTACGTCGTCAACCTCCGCGACTACCCCGAGGGGCTTCCGGCCAAGGAGCGCATGGCCGCCGAAACCCGGTACGCCAGAGCCCTGGAAAAGCAGCTCGGCGGCCCTGAACAGGTGGCGGCCGCGCTGGACACCATGCAGAGCCTGGAGGAGTCGCCGCCCGAGGTGGTGTCCCCTGGCGATCTCACCCTGCTCAAGGCCTGGGGCAAGGCCAGCGTGGCGGCCCGGCAGGCCGGATTCCGGGACTTGGGGGAAGGCGAGGGCGCGTACTTTGAGGTGCGGCTGGTCTGAGAGGCTGGGAGTCCTTTATCCACGCCCGCCTGGCACGCCCATACGCCCCGGTTCGTCGTTACCAATGCTCGCCATAGCCTGAGCTATGGCTGTGCCTTGCGCCTAGATCCGAGGCGTATGGGCGCGCCTTTCGGGCCCGGCTGAAAAACTCTCAGTCTCTGCACCTGAAGGCACGCAGCACGCAATGGGGCTGACCGAGCCGCTGTGCAGGCGCGTGGTTGGTGTAGGGGCCGGGTCGCCCCGGTGCTTGCGCAACCGCCGTGGGGGCAGATACTGTGTGTACATTGCATTCCCTGCACCCTCAACGCCGGAGACACCACCCCATGACCCTGCCGCTTCACCCCCTGGACCCTGACCTGTTTGCCCGCGCATTGCCGCTGCTGGACGACGAGTGGCTGACCCGCGACCCCGAACTAGCGCCCGTGCTGCCCACGGTGCTGGCACGCAATGTGGGGCAGGACTGGCACAAGGCGGGCACGTTTCGCCACCACCTGGTGGGCGTGACGCGCACGCTGACGGTGTGGCAGCAGCCGCGTGATGTGCGCCTGCTGGGCCTGTTGCACAGCGTGTACGGCAATGCGTTTGTGGACCTGGTGAAGTTCGACCCCGCCAAGGAGCGCGCCCGGGTGCGCGAGATTGCGGGCGAGTCGGCCGAGCACTTGGTCTACCTGTTCTGCACCCAGTCGCGCACGCAGTTTGTGCAAAAGGTGCTGGCCCATGCGCTGGAGGCCGACGGCAGCCTGGTGCTGCAAAAGGATGGGCAGGACCACGTGCTCACGCCCTACGAGGTGGCGGCCTTCATCATCGTGAGCATGGCCGACACCATCGAGCAGTGGTTCAGCTGGCAGGACGACATCTTTTCGCGCTTTCCGGACGTGCAACACCGCAACCAGAAGGCGCACTGGGCTGCATCGCTCTGGCCCGGGCCCATGCGGCCGTCGGGGCGCATGGTGCACCAGATCAACGGGCTGGCCAAGGCGCTGCAGCACCCGGGGCTGAAGGACGTGCTGCCCATGCCCCCCGTGTTTGCGCATTGCTCGCAGCACCTGTCTGCTGCCAACGAGGCAGCAGCCACATCACTGTACTGGTCGGTCATCCAGCAAGACCAGCCGCTGGTGGACCTGGACGTGGCCACCGGCGTGCTGGAAAGCGCCGTGCGCCACAACCCCTGGGTGGGCGAGCCGCAGATGGTGCTGGCCCAGCTGTATCTGTCCGCTGGCCGTAAGGACGACGCCAAGGCCGCCGCCGAGAGCGCGCTGCACCTGTTCAGCGCCTGGGGCAATGCGTGGGACAAGCGCGTGCAGTGGGACGCCTGGGTGGCCTGGACGCGCATCCTGCTGCAGGGCGCGACGGTGGAAGGCACTTGGCCCGAGCGGCTGGACAAGCTGAACAACGTGGCGCTGCGCGGTTGATTTGGAACACCCCCTGAGTGGCTGCGCCACTTCCCCCTTCTCTCGAATCGCTGCGCGATTCGGGAAGGGGGACGCAGCCCTTGCTGTGGGACGGCCCTTGCTCGGCTGCCCTCGCCGAGCGCGCGCCCGTTTCATGAGGTGGGGGTGGGGGTGAGGGCACGGGCCTTGTCTTCTTATTCGAATAAGTTGTAATGAAATGAAAACTTAGTTGTTCCCGTTTTATCGGGGAAACCCTAGGATACGAGCCATCTCTCAACGAAAGGTTTTCCCGTGAACAACAACAAGCGCCTTCTCCTGCAATCCGCTCTGGCCTTGGCTGCCGCTGCCACTTTCTCGTCGGGCGCCATGGCCCAGGACAAGCCCATCAAGGTGGGCGTGACCGGCGGCCCCCACGCGCAGATTTTTGAGCAGGTGAAAAAGGTCGCCGAGAAGGACGGCCTCAAGATCCAGATCGTCGAGTTCAGCGACTACGTGCAGCCCAACGCCGCGCTGGCTGCGGGCGACCTGGACGCCAACAGCTACCAGCACAAGCCTTACCTTGATGCGCAAGTGGCCGACCGTGGCTACAAGCTGGTGTCGGTGGGCTACACCGTCAACTTCCCTATCGGACTGTATTCCAAGAAGGTCAAGAAGCTCGAAGACCTGAAGGAAGGCGCCAAGTTCGGCATCCCCAACGATCCCACCAACGGCGGCCGTGTGCTGCTGGTGCTGCAGGACAAGGGCCTGATCAAGCTGCGTGACGGCGCGGGCCTGAAAGCCACGCCGCTCGACGTGGTGAGCAACCCCAAGAAGCTCAAGTTCGTCGAACTCGACGCCGCCCAGCTGCCCCGTTCGCTGGACGACCTGGACGCCTCGGCCATCAACACCAACTTTGCGCTGTCGGCAGGCCTGAACCCTGGCAAGGACGCGATTTCGCAGGAAAACGCCAAGAGCCCCTACGTCAACCTGATCGCCGTGCGCGAAGCCGACAAGGACAAGCCCTGGGTGGCCAAGCTGGTGAAGGCCTACCACTCCGAAGAAATCAAGAAGTTCATCCAGACCGAGTTCAAGGGCTCGGTGCTGCCCGGGTTCTGAGGCCAATTGCAGGCGCACCCTTTCACGGTCAGCGCTGCAGTTCTGTGATGCGACTCCCTCTCTCGCAAGGGGGGCGGGGCCTGAGGGGCCACCCAGAAAGCGCGTGACTTTTCATGCGATTTTGGCCCCTGGTGCTTATCCATAAAGCACCGAAAGCTATTTAAGTGATAGCAAAACACCGATCCCATTCCCGCTGCGTTGCGGCGGGCAACCTGCGGTATCGCGCTTGGATACCCAATGAGAGGGTAACGTCCGGTAACACCTAACCCTCCACCATGCCCTTCGCGGAACGAATCCTCTCAGCGGCCTGGTTGAGTGCGACCACGCTGTTGTTCGTTGCCTCGCTGTGGGTGCCGGAACCTGGCGTGCGGCTGTTTCTGGACAACGCGTCCTGGACGCTGGGGTTTGGGCTCTCCGCCTTCTGGGCCTGGGGCGGCTGGCGGCGGGCGCCCCCTACCGACCGCGCGTTGCACACCGGGCTGCTGGCCTTTGCCGTGCTGGTGGCTATGGGGCAGATGGTGTGGAACGTGCAGGTGGCGCTGGGCTGGAACCCGTTCCCAGCGCCTGCCGATCTGCTGTTTCTGGCCGGTGGGCCGCTATGGGCTGCCAGCGTCATCCGCGCCACGTTTGCGCGCCTCTCGCGCGACCGCGCCTACCCGGCAGCGCTGGACTTTGGCGGCACGGTGCTGGCGCTGCTGGCATTCACGCTGGTGATCTATCTGCCCTCGGGCGAGGTGGACTCGCTGGCCGTGGGCACGGTGCTGGTGCTGTACCCGGCCGGATTTCTCGCGGCAGCCGGGGTCACGGCGCTGGCCATTCCCACGGTGGGGGTGCGCATCGAGCGCTCTCACGTGCTGGTGCTGCTGGGCTTGCTGGGCTATGGGCTGAGCTGGATGCAGTGGAATCTTATGGTCATCAGCGGCACGGTGCAACCGGGCATCTGGTTCAACGCCAGCTTCAGTGTGTCGGCGTTGGTGCTGGGATGGGGCTCGCGCTGGATGCGTTTCGAAGTGTCGGCAGACGCCGCCTACCGCCGCCAGTGCGACCGGGCGATGAACTATGTGCCGCTGCTGTCCATGACGCTGGCCGCCATCACCCTGGTGCTGCTGTTTGTGGCCCCCGACGGGCGCGCGGGCATGCAGGCGCTGATCCTGGCGTGCTGCCTGCTGGTGCTGCTGCTGGCCGCACTGCGCCAGACGATCGTGGTGAGCCTGCTCAACCGCCTGCGCACGGCCGAGGCCGCTGTGCTGCGCAACGAGGAGCTGCTGTACCGCGTGGCCCACTTTGACGCACTCACCGGTCTGCCCAATCGCCGCTACTTTGAAGACGCGCTGGAGCGCGCCGTGGCCGAGGCTGCGCGCGACACCCAGGCCGCCAACCGCCGCGTGGCGCTGTTGCTGATCGACTTGGACCACTTCAAGAGCGTGAATGAAACCTATGGCCATCGCGTGGGCGATGCGTTGCTGAGCGAGGTGGCCCAGCGCATCACCCAGCTGCTGGCGGGGCAGGGCCTGGTGTCGCGGCTGGCCAATGACCAGTTCACCGTGATGCTGCTGCGCCCCGCTTCGCGCACCGAACTGGCACAGCTGGCGGCCTCGCTGTTGGAGGGCCTGGCGCAGCCCTGGGATCTGTCGGAGGTGGGCGCGCAGTACATGGGCGCCAGCCTGGGCATCAGCCTGTACCCGGACGACTCCGCGAACAGCGTGGAGCTGGTGCGCCACGCACATTCGGCGCTGCATGCCACCAAGAACGTGGGGCGGGGCTCGTACCGGTTCTACATCGAGGAGTTCACGCAGATCACGCGCGGCCGGCTGGAGCTGCGCCGCCGCCTGCACGGTGCGCTGCAGGGCGGCGAGTTCACGCTGGTGTACCAGCCCCAGCTCAACCAGCAGCGCCAGACGGTGGGGGCCGAGGCGCTGCTGCGCTGGTCGGTGGATGGCAAGCCGGTGCCGCCCGACGAGTTCATCCCGCTGGCCGAGGAGAGCGGGCTCATCGTGCCGATTGGCCTGTGGGTGTTCGAGACCGCGTGCCGCCAGATGGCCCGGTGGCGCGCCGAGGGCTGGCAGGTGCCGGTGGTGTCGGTCAACGTCTCCACCATCCAGTTGCGCGAGCCGGGCTTCACCCAGACCCTGCTGGACGTGACCCAGCGCGCGGGGGTGGCGCCCGCCGGGCTGGTGCTGGAGATCACCGAGTCGCAGTTGCTGGATGAGTCGCTGTACGCCATTGCGCTCGACCTGAAGAACGCGGGTTTCGTGCTGTCGATCGACGACTTTGGCACTGGCCACTCATCGCTCATCAAGCTCAAGCGCCTGCCGGTGAGCGAGCTGAAGATCGACAAGGTGTTTGTGCGCGACATCGTGGTGGACGTGAACGACCGCGAGATCTGCGCCACCGTCAATGCCCTGGCCCGCACGCTGGGGCTGGAGGTGGTGGCCGAGGGTGTGGAGACCGAGGAACAGCTGCAGTTTTTGATCCGCATGGGCTGCGAGCGCTTTCAGGGCTGGCTGTTTGCCCCGGCTCTGCCGCCCCGGCAGCTCGCCGAGCAATGGTTGCAGCGGCAGGCGCCATCCGCGGCGCAGTGACTGCGGCAATGCTTGCGCGCGGCATATCAAAAATGATAGCTGCTCAGGCATATTCCACTAGCGCATCCAGCCGTTTTGCCTTGATAAATGCGAAAACCCGGCACAGAGCCGGGTTCTTGGGAGCTTGCAGGGCTTGTTGAGCCCTGGGCGCCGTCGTCCGTGAACCGCTTACGCTGCCTGCGACACGCGGGCCTGGTTGGCGGCGACGCTGGTCTGGGTGGTGATCTCCACGTCGGCCGAAGCCAGGGCGGTGGCCTTGGCGTCTGGGCCCATGGCCACACCTTCGGCGCGCACAAAACGCACGTCGGTGATGCCGAAGAAGCCGAACACCACCTTCAGATAGCTCTCCTGGTGCTCCATGGCCTGGCCACCTTCGCTGGTGGAGTACACGCCGCCACGGGTGGAGGCCACGATCACCGTCTTGCCGCCAGCCAGGCCCACGGGGCCCTTGTCGGTGTACTTGAAGGTGCGGCCCGCTTGCGCCAGGCGGTCAATCCAGGCCTTGAGCTGGCTGGGGATGGAGAAGTTGTACAGCGGCGCGCCGATCACGATCACGTCGGAGGCCAGGAACTGGCTCACCAGCGCTTCGGACAGGGCGTTTTCATTGCGTTCCACCTCGGTCGCAGCGGCTTGGCCGGTGCGGAAACCCAGCGACTGGGCCGACAGGTGCGAAGGGGCCTGCTGTGCCAGGTCCAGGTATTGCACGGTGGTGCCAGGATGGGCGGCTTGCCATGCAGCCACGGTGCGGGCAGTCAGTTGGCGGGACACGGATTGATCGCCAGTGATGGCAGAGTCGATGTGAAGCAGTTGCATGAGGGAACTCCTTGGGTTCTGTGGATCGGAGCCACAGCGTGTGGCCATGGGATGAATTGTGGGGATGGATCAATTTGTTGATAAGGTAGTGAACTTGCGATAGATTGTTCTATCCATAGAACGATTGAAGTGTTACGGACCCGGCCATGCAAGACCTCAACGACATGCTGTATTTCGCCGAAGTGGTGGAGCGCGGTGGCTTTGCCGCTGCGGGCCGCGCCCTCGGCATCCCCAAGTCGCGCCTGTCCCGCCGGGTGTCGGACCTGGAGACGCAGTTGGGCGTGCGCCTGCTGCAACGCACCACCCGCAAGCTCTCGCTGACCGAAGTGGGCGAAGCCTATTTGCGCCACTGCCAGGCCATGCGCGAGTCGGCCCAGGCCGCGGCCGACACCGTGGCCCAGGTGCAGACAACGCCGCGCGGCACCATCCGCGTGAGCTGCCCAGTGACGCTGGCGCAGACCGTGGTGGCCGAGTTGATGCCCCGGTTTCTGGCCCAGTACCCCGAGGTGCGCATCGACATGCTGGTGAGCAACCGCGCGGTGAATCTGGTGGAAGAGGGCATTGACGTGGCGCTGCGCGTGCGCCCCTCGGTGGATGACAGCGGCAGCATGGTCGTCAAGCGCCTGGACCACACCACACAGATCCTGGTGGCCAGCCCCGAGCTGCTGATCCGCCAGGGCACGCCCCAGACGCTGGACGACCTGGCCAAGCTCGACAGCATTGCCATGTCGGCCCCCGATGGCCGGTCCACCTGGAACCTGATCGGCCCCGGCGGCATGCACCAAATGGTGCAGCACACCCCGCGCTACGTGGCGGACGACCTGCTCACGCTCAAGTACGCCGCCGTGGCGGGCACGGGCGTGTGCTGGATGCCCGACTACATGTGCCAGGAAGAAATGCGCGAGCGCAAGCTGGTCCGGGTGTTGCCCGACTGGGCGCCCGCGCCCGCCATCGTGCACGCCGTGTTCCCCTCGCGCCGGGGGCTTTCGCCCGCCGTGCGGCGGTTTCTGGACTACCTGGGTGAGGCCATGCCCGGGCGCAGCAGCCTGAGCACGCGGCAGGCCATGCAGGGGCTCGACGGCGCGAACATCTGAGTTGCCAAGCGCAAATACGGCGCGGGTGCATGGGTTCGGTGGGTGGCACGCTTTTTAGCGCCACAATGCAACGAATTGCAACTGTGCGGGCTGCGCCCGTCCGTGTGGTCGGCACACGCGGCGGCCCGGGGACTTTTTGTGACCGCTCCACACCCCATCGACCAAGACATCCGGCAAGCCCGCGTGCACCCTGCCGTGCGTGCCATCGTGATCCCGCCGTGCCCCGAATCGCTGCTGCGCCTGCAGGAGATCGTGGCGGCGCCCGAGCTGGACTCGACCGCGCTGGAGCAGCTGGCATCTTCCGACGTGGCCCTGGCCGCCGCCGTGATGCGGCTGGCCAACAGCCCGCTGTACGGACTGGCCCAGCCGGTGCAGACCGTGGGCATGGCGCTGACGGTGCTGGGGCTGCAACCGGCGGTGGAGCTGCTATCCGCCTTTATCACGCGCAACGCGCTGCAGGTGCGCTCGCCGTTGCTGGAGCATTTCTGGGAAAGCTCGCAGCGCCGCGCCATTGCGTGCGAGCACATCGGCCACCAGCTTTACAGCCTGGACCCGGGCCTGGGTTACAGCTTCGGACTGTTTTGCCACGTGGGCATGCCGGTGCTGGTAAAGGCCGTGCGGGGCTATGCAGGCACCGTGACCGAGGCCCTGGCGCGCAAGGACCGCACCTTCACTCAGACCGAGAACGCCAGCCACCGCACTGACCACGCGGTGATGGGTGCCATCGTGGCGCGCACCTGGCATTTGCCGGGCGACGTGGCGCAGGCCATCTGGCTGCATCACGACTTTGCGTGCCTGAATGACGAGCGGTTTGATTCCACCGTGCGCCACCTGGTGGCGCTGGGCCTGCTGGCCGAGTTTCTGGTCAACCAGCACGACAACCTGCCGCCCACCCGAGAATGGTTGCAGCACGGCCGGGCCGGCATGGACCATCTGCATGTGACCCAGGACGAGCTAGACCATTGGATCGACGCACTGCACCCGGCGTTTGAGGCGGTGCGGTTCTGATGATTCTGGCGAGCGGCTGATCCGCCGCTGCCACGACGGGGCCGTCACGCTCGCCCCATGCGTACGTGGCGCAGCCCCTGTGTGGCCTGGCGGTGCGATTTTCAGCGCGCCGCTTCCAGCAGCTCCACCAGGCGCGTGTGCCCCCGCTGGGCCGCCAGCTGCGCCGCAGTCAGACCATCACTGTCCACCAGCGCCGGGTTGGCGTGCAGGGCCAGCAGCCGCTGTACGGTGGGGGTGTGGCCGTTCATGGCGGCCAGCATCAGGGCGGTTTTTCCTTCGGGGTCGCGGGCATCCACCGGTGTGCCCTGTTGCACGAGCGCTTCGACCTGTTGGGCCTGGCCCGTGCGGGCGGCCTCCCAGACGGTGCTGGGCAAGGCTGCACCCAGATTTTTTTGCATGGCAGGTGCTGCGGCGGCCGCGTGGTGGTCGCGCGCTGCAGAGTCAGCCATAGCGCTGCGGGCGGCTGGTGCGGCAGCCGGAGCGGCCTCCTGGAGAGCAGGTGCTGCGGAGGTTGCTGCGCGCTCGCGCCTTTCAGCACCGGCTTCGGCTCGGGGTGCTGCAGCGGTTGAGGGCGCGGGGGGCGATGCTGGGGAGCCGGAGAGGGCGCCTGCTGCGCGGGGCGCCGCAGGGGCTTCCTGCTCAGCGGAAGGCGGCACAGGAGCCGCCTTGGCCACGGGTTGTGTGGGTGCTGGTGTCTGCGCAGGCGCGGGGGCGGCTCCCGCGGAGGGCTTGGAGGACAAGGCGTCGGCCGACGGGCCGGTGTTGTTCCGCGTGCTTTTCTGCGCGCTTTCGGGTGCGTGCGGAGTGGCTGGTGAGGGCTCAGCCGATGGCTGCGGCGTCGGCGGGGCCGCTGGCGCAGGGGTTGCGGGCGCCGGTGCCTCGGCCCGGCGGTGGCTGAAAGCGGTGTCTCGCTCTTCTGGCGTGCCGCGTTCAAATTGCAGCATCAGCAAGCCGGTCAGCCCCACCACGGCCACCGTGGCCAGGGCCGAAATCTTCCAGCGCGCCTGGTTGGCGGCAGGGGCCGCCTGGGGTGCCGGGCCTGCCGCCGCTGCGTTGGCCAGCATCTGGGCATGCGCACGCACGGCATCGCGCACATGCGCGCCGGGGCGGGCGCCTTCTTGCGCGCTGGCTTCGTGGTAGCGCCGGACCAGCTCGTCGTCCTGCCGGGTCATACAAACTCCTTGAGGTGCTGGCGCAGACTGGCCCGTGCGTAGCGCAGGCGGCTCTTGGCGGTTTCAAAATTCACGCTGGTGGCTTCGGCAATCTCCTGCACGCTCAGGTCGCCTTCGGCCTGCAGCAAAAAGGCCTCGCGCTGCTCCAGCGGCAACTGCTCTACCGCCGCAATCAGCGCAGCCGCCTGCTCGCGCGACTGCAGTTGCCGCACGGGCCCAAAGCCCGAATCAGCCACCAGCGTGTCGGCCAGCGTGCGCGCATCGTCGTCGCTCGCATCCAGGCTGGTGTGGTGCTTGGCGGTTCGCAGGTGGTCCACCAGCCGGTGGTGTGCCAGCGTGAACAGCCAGGTGCGGAACTTGGCTTTCACCTCGTAGCGGCTGGCATTGCGCGCCACGGCAAACCACACGTCCTGCAGCAGGTCGTCGGCCACGGCCTGCACCTTGACGCTGCGAAACACAAACCGCCAGACGGCCAGCTCGTGCCGGGCGTAGAGCCGGTCAAAAGCGGCCATGTCGCCACCGGCGTAGCGCAGCATCAGCGTCTCGTCGGTGTCGCTGGCTTCGTCAGAGGGCGGGGCGGTGGGCACCCGGGCATTATGCGAGGCCCTCATCCAGCGCATACCCGGGCAAACGGGGGCGTCTTCCAAGCTTATCGAGGGTCAGGCACGTACGATGGGGTGTCTGATTGCGGAAACGCGCGGGGCGCCTGCGGTGGGGCAACGGGCTCACGGATCACGCCGGCAGCAACCAGGTTGTCGCGGCTGTCGTAGCGGATGCTGATGATTTCGTTGGGGCGGTCCTGCAGCCGGTTGAAGGTGGTGTGTGAGACAACCGATGTTTCGCGCTGGCCATGGGCCGTGCCCAGCTTGGCCGAAGGCATGGGGGCGGCCTTGGCCACACTGTCGGCAGATTGCGAGCGGGCAGAGGATTCGGCCTCGGCCGACGGAACTGGGGCAGCAGGCGCACCGGCAGCCCCAGCGGCTGCGGGCGACGCGGGTTCTTCCCGCAGGCGCCCGAGGCCCAGGCCGTTGTCGCGGCGCTGGCTGTAGGGCTCGGGGGTGAATGCCGGGGCCGGTTGGGGCACCGGTGGCTGTTCGCGGAACAGCGCCACGCCAATCACTCCCACGTGGGCCGGGCGGCCCGTGCGGGCGGCATACGAGTTGGCGATGTGGGAGAACTCGAAGGCCGCGACCTCGCTGTTGCTCTTGCGCCAGCCGGTGATCTGGTAGCGCTCGTGGGGAGAGAAGACGTACCCGCCCTGTCCCCACCCAGCGGTTTCCCCGCTGAGCACATTCACTCCGTCCACCGACGGCACGGCCAACACCCGCTCGCCCAGCCGGTTGCGCACGGTGATGGCATAGCGCGCCCCGGGCCGCCCGGCCACCCAGTATTCGCCCCGGGCGTAGTGCACCGGTAGCGTGGCACCGGTATCGCGGTCCACGATGGTGACATCGGCCAGGCGGCCAATGGCCTGGGCGGGAAGGCTGGTTAGCGCCATCAGGGCGGCCAGGGAGGCGTATGCCGTCAGGGCAGGGAGGGCGAGTGAACCGGGTTTCATGGCAGCTCCATCAAAAAAGTGAGGGGTGCTGGGTGAAACGAACGGGGCGGTGGAATGGGGTTAAGCCCGCGTAAAAAATCAGCTGACGCGTTCACGGGCCACGGAAATTCGCTGTTTTTAGATGATTTGGCGATTAAATAACAAGAATTAAGTCGTTTGGGTTTTAAAGCGTGGCTCGCAGAATGCCAAACCTGTGACCACCACCTCCATCATCATCGTTCCCGGCTGGCGCGACTCCGGCCCCGGCCACTGGCAGAGCCTGTGGGCCGAGCGCCTGCCCAACGCGCGCCGTGTAGTGCAGGACGACTGGATCACGCCCACCCGGTCCGCATGGGTGAGCCAGCTGGAAAAGACGGTGCTGGCCGCGCCGCACCCCGTGGTGGTCGTGGCGCACAGCCTGGGCTGCATTGCCACCACCCACATGGGCCCTGAGGCTGCGGCCAAGGTCTGTGGCGCGCTGCTGGTGGCCCCGGCTGACCCCGAGCGCCGAGCCATCCTGAGCGACTTTGCGCCCGTGCCCTATGCCGCACTGCCTTACCGCAGCATCGTGGTGGCCAGCAGCAACGACCCGTTTTGCCCCATCCGTCTGGCGGGCGCCTATGCGCGGGCCTGGGGCAGCGAGTTTGTGCGCATGCAAAACGCAGGGCACATCAACATCGAGTCCGGCCACGGCGAATGGCCACTGGGCTGGGCGCTGCTGCAGTCGCTGGAAGGCGACCACGCCACCGTGCCGCAACGCCCCGCAGCCTCGACGCACGCATCTTCTGCAGTCGCCTGATCGCTATATTGTTGATAGCTATTGACGCTTGATTGAAAAGCACTAGAAGCACTCTTGGCTTGAAATTTCATGCGCGGGGCCTCGGCCTTCCAGAAGGCGTGCAATCGTTTCCTGGAGTCCGATGAAAAATCTATATGCCAATATACGATTAATTAACAAGAATATATTCTTTTGAGTTTTAAAGAGGCCTCCGCACAATGCGGTATCTCCAGCAATTTTTGGGCGACACACCATGACTTCTCTGAAACTCAAGACCCTCCTGGCCTCCGTGGCCCTGGCCGCGAGCGGCATGGCTGCCGCACAGAACTCGCTGCTCAACGTGTCGTACGACGTGGCCCGCGAGTTCTACAAGGACTACAACACCGCTTTTGCCGCCCACTACAAGAAGACCACCGGCCAGGACGTGAAGATCGACCAGTCGCACGCCGGCTCCAGCGCCCAGGCGCGGGCCGTGAACGACGGTCTGGCCGCCGACGTGGTGACCATGAACACGACCACTGACGTGCAGTTCCTGGCCGACAACGGCGTGGTCGCCAAGGACTGGGCCAAGAAGTTTCCCAACGACGCATCGCCCACCACTTCGACCATGCTGTTCCTGGTGCGCAATGGCAACCCCAAGGGCATCAAGGACTGGGACGACCTCATCAAGCCCGGCGTGCAGGTGATTGTGGTGAACCCCAAGACCGGCGGCAACGGCCGCTATGCCTACCTGGCCGCCTGGGGCGCCGTGCGTGAAAAGGGCGGCACCGAAGCGCAGGCCGCCGAGTTTGTAGGCAAGCTCTACAAGAACGTGCCCGTGCTGGCCAAGGGTGGGCGTGACGCCACCGCCACCTTCCTGCAGCGCAACCAGGGCGACGTGCTCATCACCTTTGAATCCGAAGTGGTCTCCATCGATCGCGAATTTGGCGCGGGCAAGGTCGATGCCATCTACCCCTCAGTGAGCGTGGTGGCCGAGAACCCCGTGGCCGTCGTGGAGCGCACCGTGGCCAAAAAGGGCACGGCCCAGCTGGCCAAGGCCTACCTGGACTACCTGTACTCGGATGAAGCGCAAGAGATCGCCGCCAAGCACGCCATCCGCCCTCGCTCGGAAAAAGTGCTCAAGAAGTACGAAGCCACGTTCAAGCCGCTCAAGCAGTTCACGGTGGCCAAGTATTTTGGTTCGCTGACCGAAGCACAGAAGGTGCACTTCAACGACGGCGGCCAGTTCGACAAGCTCTACACCCCTGGCGCCAAGTAAGCCCGCCTCGCTTCTGACTCACCTATGACCACTGCGACTGCTGTGGCCGCAGCCCCGGCCGGACGGCGCACGCCCAAGCGTGTGCTACCCGGCTTCGGGCTGTCTCTGGGCTACACCCTGTTTTACTTGAGCATCATCGTGCTGATCCCGCTGTCGGCACTGATCTTCAAGACCTTCACCCTCACCTGGGACCAGTTCTGGGCGGCCATCAGTGCGCCGCGCGTGCTGGCTTCATACCGGCTCACCTTTGGCGCATCGCTGATGGCGGCGCTGGTCAACCTGGTGTTTGGCCTGCTGATCGCCTGGGTGCTGGTGCGCTACAAGTTTCCGGGCAAGAAGATCGTGGACGCGCTGGTGGACCTGCCGTTTGCGCTGCCTACGGCTGTGGCGGGCATCTCGCTCACCGCCCTGCTGGCGGGCAATGGCTGGGTGGGCAGCATTCTGGAGCCCATGGGTATCCAGCTCGCGTTCAAGCCCGCAGGCATCGTGATTGCGCTGATCTTCATCGGCCTGCCGTTTGTGGTGCGCACGGTGCAACCGGTCCTGGAGGATGCCGAGAAAGAACTCGAAGAAGCTGCCACCTGCCTGGGCGCCACGCGGTGGCAGACCTTCACCATGGTCATCCTGCCCTCCATCACGCCCGCACTGCTCACCGGCTTTGCCATGGCGTTTGCGCGGGCCGTGGGTGAATATGGCTCGGTGATCTTCATCGCCGGCAACATGCCCATGGTGTCGGAGATCACGCCGCTGATCATCATCGGCAAGCTGGAGCAGTACGACTACGCAGGCGCCACCGCGGTGGCTGTGGTGATGCTGGTCATCTCCTTCATCCTGCTGCTCATCATCAACGCGCTGCAAGCCTGGCAGCGCCGCCACGCGGGGGCTCCGGCATGAGCGGCAACAACTCCCGAACCATTCGCCGTGCACAAGCAGGCACCACGGAAGCGCGGTGGGTGCGCTACACGCTGATCGGCGTTGCGCTGGCGTTCATGCTGCTGTTTTTGGTGCTGCCACTGGCCGCAGTGTTTGCCGAGGCGCTGCGCAAGGGCTTTGGCGCGTACCTCGAAGGCCTGCGCGAGCCCGATGCCTGGTCGGCCATCAAGCTCACACTGATCACCGCACTCATCGCGGTGCCGCTGAACCTGGTGTTTGGTGTGGCGGCGGCCTGGTGCATTGCCAAGTACGAGTTCAGAGGCAAGGCCTTTCTGACCACGCTGGTGGACCTGCCGTTCTCGGTATCGCCCGTGGTAGCCGGGCTGGTGTATGTGCTCATGTTCGGCGCCAACGGCTGGTTTGGTCCCTGGTTGCAGGAGCACGACATCAAGATCATCTTTGCCGTGCCGGGCATCGTGCTGGCTACCATCTTCGTGACCTTCCCGTTCATCGCGCGCGAGCTGATCCCGCTGATGCAGGCTCAGGGCAACGACGAGGAGCAGGCCGCGATCGTGCTGGGTGCCAGCGGCTGGCAGACCTTTTGGTATGTGACGCTGCCCAACATCAAGTGGGGCCTGCTGTACGGCGTGATCCTGTGCAACGCACGCGCCATGGGCGAGTTTGGCGCGGTGTCGGTGGTGTCGGGCCACATCCGGGGGCAGACCAACACCATTCCGCTGCACGTCGAGATTCTCTACAACGAATACCAGTCCGTGGCAGCGTTCGCTGCCGCCTCGCTGCTGGCTCTGCTGGCATTGGTCACGCTGGTCATCAAGACGATTGCCGAACACCGCAATGAACAGGCTCTGAAGGCCGCCGCAGAACTCCCCCCCGAGCGGCCCTCCCAAGGAACGACACCATGAGCATCGAAATCCGTAACGTCAGCAAGCAGTTTGGTGATTTCCAGGCCCTGCGCGATGTGAGCCTCGATATCGCCTCGGGCGAACTCATCGCGCTGCTGGGCCCCTCGGGCTGCGGCAAGACCACGCTGCTGCGCATCATCGCGGGCTTGGAGACGGCCGATGTGGGCACCATCCACTTCAGCGGCGAAGACACCACCGACGTGCATGTGCGCGAGCGCAACGTGGGCTTCGTGTTCCAGCACTACGCACTGTTCCGCCACATGACGGTGTTCGAAAACGTGGCCTTTGGCCTGCGCGTCAAGCCCCGCAGCGAGCGCCCGAGCGAGGCGCAGATCAAGAAAAAGGTGATGGACCTGCTCAAGCTGGTGCAGCTCGACTGGCTGGCCGAGCGCTACCCCTCGCAGCTGTCGGGCGGCCAGCGCCAGCGCATCGCCCTGGCCCGCGCCCTGGCGGTGGAGCCCAAGGTGCTGCTGCTGGATGAACCCTTTGGCGCGCTGGACGCCAAGGTGCGCAAGGAACTGCGCCGCTGGCTGCGCCGCCTGCACGACGAGCTGCATGTCACCTCCATCTTCGTGACCCACGACCAGGAAGAAGCGCTGGAAGTGGCCGACCGCGTGGTGGTGATCAACCAGGGCAAGATCGAGCAGAGTGGCTCGCCCCAGCAGGTGTGGGACCAGCCCGCCAGCCCATTCGTGTATGGCTTTTTGGGCGACGTGAATCTGTTCCATGGGCGTGCCCACGAGGGTCTGGTGCATCTCGAAGGCATGCAGATCGACTCGCCCGAGCACCAGGCCGCACAGAACGCCAAGGCCTTTGCCTATGTGCGTCCGCACGACCTGGACGTGGAGCGTTACTCCCCCGGCGCAGGTCTGGACGCCGAGGGCCGCCCCCGTGGCATCGTGGCCCAGCTGAGCCGCGCCATTGTGGTGGGACCGATTGCGCGACTGGAACTTATTCCCTCGGGCGACCACAAACCAGCGGACAATGCGTCCCCGGACCCCTTGATCGAAGCGCAGATCCCTGCGCAGCAGTTCAAGGAGATGGGTTTCAAAGAGGGCGAAACGCTGGTGGTGACACCGCGCCGCGCCCGAGTGTTTTTGGATCACGCCGCTGGGATTTGACTCCCCCCTGAGCCGCTTCGCGTCTTCCCCCGAGGGGACGACGACCTCTTCTGCGGGACGGCCCTTGCTGGCCGTCCGCATGCTTGGGGAGTAACGGTTTCAGAGGCAATGCCCTGGGCGGTTACTGTTGGATGAGGGATAACAAAGATGTTGTTGAACTGGATCGATCAGGCCCCGCGCCGCGTGCTGGCACTGATCAGCATGGCCTGTGTGGCGATGCTGGCCTTTGGCATGTACCTGCAACACGTGGTGGGCCTGGAGCCTTGCCCCATGTGCATCGTGCAGCGCTATGCACTCATTGGCGTGACAGTCTTTACCGCCCTGGCAAGCGCACGGGGCAATAAGGGCTGGTGGATGACCTGGGCGGTATTGGCTGTGCTCACTGCCGGGTTTGGCGCCTTTGTGGCGGCCCGCCAGAGCTGGCTGCAGTGGTACCCCCCGGAGATCGCCACCTGTGGCCGCGATTTCTACGGCATGATCGAAAACTACCCCATCAGCCGCGCCATACCCATGATCTTCCGAGGCTCGGGAGATTGCACTGCGATTGACTGGACCTTCCTGGGTGGCTCGATTGCCAACTGGTCGTTCGTCTGCTTCGTGGGGTTTGGCCTGGTGCTGCTGGTACTGTTGGCGCGAGCGCTGAAGGGCGGCAACAAGCGGGGCGCAGGCTATTCGATGGCCTGATGCCTGTGGTGTACAGACTTTCATGAAAAAGGCGCTCCGTGGAGCGCCTTTTCTGTTCAGGGGCGGACTTCAAACGCCAGGCCTTCTGCTGCAAGAAGCGCAGACCGCCCCGGAGTGCCTGGGCAACCGCAAGGGTGCAGGCTAGCCCGGCACCACGCCCCCAGCGTCCAGCGCCGGCGGACGCAGAAGGTCCTCGTTGATGCCCATGGTCTGGCTGGCGCGCTCCACGGCCTGCCACAGGGGAGCGGGCATTTGCAAGATCTCGTCAGGCGAGGCAGATCGTGCAATCCACGCGCTGATTTGCACGTGCTGCTCACGGGTGAGCAGGTCCAGGTTCAGCATCTCGTCGATGATCTTCATGTAGGGTCCATCAAGGGTTCTTGGAAAGGGCTCTGCGCTGTGAATCTGAGCAGGGCTTGGGGCGTGCGCACGGCCGACAGAGGGGGTGTTCTGGCCACCCTTGGTGCCTGGAGCGTGGGGTGTCTGAAGAAGATGATGCCCGAAGCACAGATCTCAAGCAGGGCCGGGACATTAGCGTCAGTCTGCCACTCCGGCTCCGTTCGGAAACAGCACGCCTTCCGTGCCGTCCAACCAGGCGGGCAATTTGGGCATCACATGGTCAAACAGCGGGTTGGACTGCCACTGCGCCAGCCAGGCCTGCAAGCGCGGCCAAGGCTGGGCGCTCCACCAGGCGGCGTCAATGCCCGCAAACTGCCGTACGAAGGGCGCAATGGCCATGTCGGCAAGGGTTGCCCGGTCGCCAAACAGACCGGTGCATTCGGTCAGTCTGCTCTCCAGCGTTTGCAACCAATCCACGGCTTGGGCGCGTGCCAGGGCCGCGTCGGCATCGGGGTAGCGGCCGGGGTATTTGCACCGGTCCAACGCCTGCTTGAAAGGGCCGTCGCATTCTGCAATCAGCGCCAGCATGTCCGCCACGGTGCCGTTGCTGGGGTTGAGCCAGCCTTCCGGGTCGTGCTGCGCCAGCGCCCACAGCATGATGTCCAGGCTCTGCTCCAGCACCTGGCCGCTGGGCAGCACCAGCACCGGCACAGTGCCTTTGGGCGATGCCAGCAGCAAACCCTGGGGCTTGTTCTTGAGCACCACCTCGCGCAGTTCGCAAGCCTGGCCACTCACGGCCAGGGCCAGGCGGGCGCGCATGGCATAAGGACAGCGGCGGAAGGAGTACAGGATGGGCAGGGCGGTCACGCCGTGTCACCCATACCATCGTCGCCCGCGCCCGAGCCCTGGCCTGCACTGCGCTCGGGGCGGCCGGGTTGCTGTGCGCCGATGTGCTCCTGCCCGCGTTGCCGGGCCAGTTGCATCTGGCGCTCGCGCTCGGCCAGGGCGCGTTCCTGCTCGGGCGTGCGGGTGCCGTGGCAGTACGGGCAGCTCACGCCGGGCACGTAATGGGGCGACTGCAGTTCGGCCTCTCCCAGTGGCATGCGGCAGGAGCGGCACAGCTGGTAGTGGCCTGGTGCGAGGCCGTGGCCTACGGACACGCGCTCGTCAAACACAAAGCAGTCACCCTGCCAGCGGCTGGATTCTTCGGGCACGGTTTCCAGGTATTTGAGGATGCCGCCTTCCAGGTGGTAGACCTCGTCAAAGCCTTGCGATTTGAGGAGCGCAGTGGATTTTTCGCAGCGGATGCCGCCGGTGCAGAACATGGCGACTTTGGGCTTGCCTGCCAGCACGCCGCCGGGTTGTTTCTCTTTTTCGACCCAGGCCGGGAACTCCGCAAAGGTCTGCGTGTGTGGGTTGATGGCGCGCTCAAACGTGCCAATGCCCACCTCGTAGTCGTTGCGCGTGTCCACCACCACCACGCCCGGGTCGTCGATGAGGGCGTTCCAGTCCTCGGGTTTGACGTAGGTGCCCGCATTGCGCGCGGGGTTCAGGCCCGGCACGCCCAGGGTGACGATCTCGCGCTTGAGGCGCACGCGCATGCGATAGAAGGGCATGCGCTCGGCCAGCGCCTCCTTGTGCTGCAGGGCGGCAAAGCGCGCATCGCTGCGCAGCCACGCCAGCACGGCGTGCACGCCCTGCGGTTCGCCCGCAATGGTGCCGTTGATGCCCTCGGGCGCCAGCAGCAGCATGCCGCGCACGCCATGGGCGTCGCACAGGGCCTGCAGGGGCTCGCGCAGCGCTGCGAAGTCGGGCAGGTCCACAAACTGGTAAAGCGCGGCGGTGAGAAAGCGGGGTGTGACCGAGTCCACGAATTGGGCGTTTTTGAAACAGGAAAGGTGATGATAGCTGTCACCTTTCGTTACGATGCGGGGTTACCAACGCTGCTTGCAAGGTGGTCGCATGAGCAAGGAATCCACTCTCAATCTGTTCCGTCGGCTGGAGCAGCTCAACGGCATCGGCGCCGCGCTCTCGCGCGAGCGGGACATCGACCGGCTGCTGGAGAACATCCTGGAGGCCGCCAAGACCATCACCGGGGCCGATGGCGGCACGCTCTACAGCGTGACGGAAGACCAGTCAGCCCTCAAGTTCGAGATCCTGCGCACGGATTCGCTGGGCATCCGCCTCGGGGGCACGACCGGCAAGCCCATCGACCTGCCGCTGCTGCCCCTGCGCACGGTCGATGGCGCGCCCAACGATTCGCTGGTGGCGGCCCACGCTGCCATCCACGACCGCACGGTGAACATTGCCGACGCGTACAGCGCGGCGGGGTTTGATTTTTCGGGCACACGCGCGTTTGATGTGCGCACGGGCTACCGGTCGCAGTCGTTCCTCACGGTGCCGATGAAGAACCACGACCTTGAACTCATTGGCGTGCTGCAGCTCATCAATGCGCGTGACCCGGAGACGGGCGAAGTCATCACTTTCTCGCAAGCCGACCAGAGCCTGGCCGAGTCGCTCGCGTCACAAGCGGCCATTGCGCTGACCAACCGGCTGCTCATCACGCAGCTCGAGCGGCTGTTCGAGTCGTTTGTGAACCTGATCAATCTGGCCATCGACGAAAAATCGCCCTACACCGGCGGCCATTGCCAGCGCGTGCCGGCCCTCACCATGATGCTGGCCGAAGCCGTGGATGCCACCCGCGAGGGGCCGCTGGCTGCGTTCAAGATGAGCGACCGCGACCGCTACGAGCTCAAGATGGCGGGCCTGCTGCACGACTGCGGCAAGATCACCACGCCCGTGCATGTGGTGGACAAGGCGACCAAGCTGCAAACCATCTACGACCGCATCGGCTTGGTGGACACGCGGTTTGAAGTGCTCAAGCGCGATGCCGAGCTGGTTGCGCTGCGCCGCCAGCTGGCGCTACGCCCGGTGGTGGACGCGCGTGCCGAGGGGCAGGAGCTGCAGGCCCTGCAGCACGAGATCCAGGCTCTGGAGGACGACCGCGAGTTTCTGCGCCACTGCAACACTGGCACCGAGGCCATGCGCCCCGAGGACCAGCAGCGTGTGCGCGACATCGCCGCCATGCGCCACTGGCGCAACCCGCAAGGCGTTCAGACGAGCTTCTTGACAGCCGAGGAGGTAGAGAACCTCACCATCCGAGCCGGCACCCTGAACCAGGCCGAGCGCGACACCATCAACTACCACATCGTCGCCACCATCAAGATGCTGGAGACGCTGCCCTGGCCGCGGCACCTCAAGAACGTGCCCGAATACGCAGGCGGCCACCACGAGCGCATGGACGGCAAGGGCTACCCGCGCGGCCTCACGCGCGAGCAGATGTCGCTGCAGGCCCGCATGATGGGCGTCGCCGACATCTTCGAGGCGCTCACGGCGGCCGACCGGCCTTACAAGAGCGGCATGACCTTGTCGCAGGCGCTGGCCATCATGTGCCGCATGCGGGACAACGGACACATCGACCCCGACCTTTTCGAGGTGTTCGTGCGCGAGGGGGTGTACCTCCGCTATGGCCAGGAGTTCCTGGATGCGGGGCAGGTGGATGCGGTGAACGTTGCGGCGCTGGGGTTTGCGTAGCGAGTGCAGGCGGCCACTGTGGGGAGGAGAGCTCCTGCCGGGTACGACGGGATTCGTCTAGCCAGCTGATATGCTATTAAAAATGTAGCTTTATGTGCCCATGAAATGGGCGCTACGGGGCATGTGGATCAAGATTCAGGCATCGCCGCCGTCCCGCGCGTACCCCTCCAGTCTGCCTCGGTCCATCAGCTCCACCACCCGGTAGCCCACGCGCAGGATTCCCTCGTCCTGCCACAACTTCAGCTGCCGGTTCACGCTCTGCCGCGACACCCCCAGCATGAAGGCCAAGTCCTCCTGCGACACGGCCAGTCCGACGGTGCCGTCTGGCGCCTCGGGTCGCGTATCCAGTGTCAGAAGCCGGTGCGCCAGCCGCACCGGCAGGGGCTGCAGGATGGCGTCGTCGATCCAGGCCAGGGCCTGGCGCAGGCGCATGCACACCAGCCGGGTCAGGGCCATGTGAACCTGCGGCTGCGTGGCCACCAGGTGGTGGAAGTCGTCCGCGTAGACCACGGCGATCTCGGTGGCGTCGACCGCACACGTGTCGTACACACGCTCGCGGCCGACGAACAGTGACACCTCGCCGAACCAGTGGCCGGGCTCCAGCACGGCAATCACGGCTTCGCGGCCGCTGGGGGCCACCACGCTCACGCGCAGCGAGCCGCTGACCACGCCGAACAGCGCATCAGGTGCCGAGCCCTTGAGAAACAGCGAATCGCCGCGCTGCAGCAGCTTGCGATGTGCCACCTCCAGCAGTTGGCGCTGCACGGGGGCCGGCAGCCGCAGCCGGCTGGCGTCGTCGTCGGGGGCTGCTAACGCTTGCGGCGTGTCGGGGTGCGCGATGGGGGAGCGGGGCGGTGGCGTGCGCAGGGGCATGGGGGTGTTGGCTTGATGTGAAGCCTGCGAGGGCAAATGGGGCGGCGGCTGCCATGGTGTACCGCATGCGGCGCATGGATGAAAGGCCTGTGCGGGTTTGCCCGGGGCGGCAATTGCCAACAGTGGACAGTCTGCACCGCGAGGGCTGCGGATAGTCGGTGGCTGGACAGCGCGTGTCGCAGGACAACGCAGCGCGCTGGTTGGCTCCTGCTACTTGAAAGACGACCCGCTATGACCTCCACCCCTTCTGCCTCCTCCACCCTCGGCATGTCTGCCACCCCACGCACCGCCTTGCAGGCCCTGCGCGAGAAGACCGTGCTGGACCACTTCGCCGATGAAACCCGGCAGGACTTCGATGCAGTGCTGAGCACCTTTCCGCACCCGCACTACGAGCTGATTCCCACTGGCGAGGTGCACGACGGCAACGACGCCGTGCGCGCCTACTACCTGGCCTCGCGCAAGGCTTTCCCGGACCAGCGGCACGAGATCATCCAGCTGCGCCACACCGACGATGCGGTGATCGTCGAGTTCTGGTTGCTGGGCACCCACCAGGGCCCGCTGGGCAATCTGCCGCCCACCGGCAACCCCTTCCGCTGCCGGATGATCGCGCTCTTCATCTTCGACGGAGAGCGCCTGGTCTGCGAGCGCGTGTACTTCGACTCAATGACCATGCTGCGCCAGCTGTTGGCCGGTGTGCCGCCCGCGCAGCTGCCGGCCATCGTGGGCTCGCTGCTGGCGGCCGGGCCCTCGAGCGCGCCTGCGGCTGCCCAACGCCAGGACCAAGCAGCGGCCACGGCGGCCGCATGAGTGCCGTGCTGTCAGGGCACTACGCGGTCATCACCGGCGGCGCGCAGGGCATCGGCCTGGCCATCGCCCGCCGTTTCCTGGCCGAAGGCGCCCGCGTGTCGCTGTGGGACCGCGATGCCCAGGCGCTACACGCGGCCAGTGCTGCGCTGGATGCCCCTGGCCGTGTGCACGCGGCACCCCTGGATGTGACCCAGGAGGCCGACGTCGAATCGGCGGCGCAGGCCAGCGAGGCGGCGCTCGGGCCCATCACCGTGCTGGTGAACAACGCGGGCGCGCTGGGCCCGTTGGCACCGCTGTGGGAGCACAGCCCCGCGCAGTGGCGCCAGGTGCTGGACGTGAACCTCACGGGTGCCTTTCTGTGCTGCCGGGCCGTGGTGCCCCGCATGCTGCAGGGCCTTGCCGGTGCGCCACAGCCAGCCCTGGGGCGGCGCATCGTCAACATCGCCTCAGTGGCCGGCAAGGAAGGCAATGGCCTGAACGCGGCGTACTCCGCGTCCAAGGCCGGACTCATCGCGCTCACCAAGTCGCTGGGCAAGGAGCTGGCGGGGCAGGGCATTCTGGTCAATGCCATCACGCCCTCGGCGGCCGACACGGCGGTGTTCGACGCCGTGCCGCCCGAGCACCGCGTGGCGCTGCGCCAGAACCTGCTGGCGCGCGTGCCCATGGGCCGCTTCGTCCTGCCCGACGAGGTGGCCGCCATGGCGGCATGGTTGGCCTCGGCCGACTGTTCTTTCAGCACCGGCGCGGTGTTCGACATCTCGGGCGGGCGTTCACTGTATTAACCCTCCCGTTCCTCCAGGAGACTTCCATGCAAAGAGACAACGCCCCCTTGGGCCTGGTGGCGCTCACCGACTTCGACGGCACCCGCAGCGCGCCGTCGCCGCAGGACCGACTGCGTGCGTTGCGCCGTGGCGGCGAGCAGTTCCGCGAGTGGTTTCTGGACGAGCCCGCCGTGCGCTATGCGCGCAGCTTCGACCTGCTGCGCATTCCGTACCCCGCGTGGTACGCGTTCAGCGGCGTGTACTCGCAGCAGTTGCTCAAGCCACACATGGTGCACCTGCTGGCGCGCACGGTGCTGATCCAGTTCGAGGACTTCCAGGCCCAGCTGCGCCACCTGCTGTTCACGCCGGCGGACCACGAGACGGGGCGCGACACGCCGTATTTCCGTCGCCTGAGCGAGCAGACGCCAGCCTTTTTGCACAGCGCCATCGCCCCCATCCACGGCACGGTGCTCGATGCGCTGGCCAGCGTGGGCGTGGCGCCCGAGCGCATCGACTACATCACCTACGACCACCTGCACACGCAGAACCTGCGGCGCTGGTTGGGCACGGGCGGCGAGCCCGGCCTGCTGCCCAACGCGCGCCTGCTGGTGCACCGGCAGGAGCTGGCCAGCGTGGCAGGCCTGTTACCCACCCAGGCCGACTGGTACTGCCCCGACGGCCTGCAGGGCGTGGCAGGCGACCGCATCGTGCCGTTCGACGGCAGCGTGCAGCTGGGCCGGGGCGTGGCGCTGGTGCACACGCCGGGGCATACCGAGGGCAACCACTCGCTGGTGTACCGCGTGCCGGACGGCCTGCGCGTGAGCAGTGAAAACGGCGTCTCGGCCGACAGCTGGGCGCCCCTGGCCTCGCGGCACAACGCCATCCGCCGGTTTGCCAAAGCGACCGGGGCCGAGGTGATCCTGAACGGCAACACCCAGGAGAACAGCAACGACCAGTACCTCTCGATGGTGCTGGAGAAGACCATCGCAGGGACCTCCGCGTCGCACGGGTTCAGCAACGTGGTGCCGTCGAGCGAGTGTTCGCCGCACTGGCTGTTTCCGGGCGCGCCCACGGGCCACCTCTGGGGCACCACCGAGTCGGGGCAGCTGCAACGCGTGTGACGCCAGCGCACCACAAGACAAGAACAAACCAAGGAGACGACCCCATGAACACCGCCACCTATGGCGCCCCTGCGGTACCGACCGCGACTGCGGCGACCACGACAGCGACCACCGCCGATGCGGTCTACCGCAAGATCAGCTGGCGGCTCATCCCGCTGCTGTTCGTCTGCTACATCTTCAACTACCTGGACCGCACCAACATCGGCTATGCCCAGCTGCAGATGAAGGCCGACCTGGGTTTTGGTGATGCGGTGTTCGGCCTGGGGGCCGGGGTGTTTTTCATCGGCTACGCGCTGTTCGAGATACCCAGCAACATGGTGCTGGCGCGCGTGGGTGTGCGGGTCACCCTGCTGCGCATCATGGCGCTGTGGGGGCTGGCGTCGGCGGCCACCTTGTTCGTGACCACGCCTGCGCAGTTTTATGTGCTGCGGTTCCTGGTGGGCCTGTTCGAGGCGGGCTTTGCGCCTGGCGTGCTGTTCTACCTCACGCTCTGGTTTCCGGCGCACCGGCGCGCGCGGGCCACGGCATTGTTCTTCATGGCCTACGGGGCGGCGCCCATCGTTGCGGGGCCGCTGGCTGGGCTGAGCATGACCTACCTGGACGGCGTGCTGTCGCTGCGCGGCTGGCAATGGCTGTTTGTGGTGGAGGGCGTGCCTTGCGTGCTGCTGGGGCTGCTGGCCTATGCCTGGTTGAACAACAGTCCCGAAGACGCCCGCTGGCTCACCCCCGAAGAAAAGGCCCAGGTGCGTCGCGACCTGGCGCAGGAGCAGGTGGCGCACGGCCAGGCCCGGGAGTCGTTTGCCAGCGCGCTGCGCAACCGGCAGGTGTGGCTGCTGGGCTTCATCTCGTTTTTGGTGATCCTGGGCATCTATGCCATGTCGTTCTGGCAGCCCACGCTGCTGCAGTCCACGGGGCTGTCGGTGATTCAGATCGGGTTTTACTCGGTGGTTCCGGCGGCGCTGGGCATCGTGGCCACGCTGGCGGTGGCGCGGCATTCCGATCGCACACAGGAGCGGCGCTGGCACTTTGCCGGGGGCGCCGTGCTCGGGGCCTTGGGGCTGTCGCTCACCACGCTGTTCATGCACAACCCCTGGGCGGCGGTGGCCTGCCTGTCGCTGTCGGCCATGGGGGTGTCCAGCGCCTTCGCGGTGCTGTGGGCCGTGCCCGCCAGCCTGCTGGCGAAGGATGCCGCGGCCATGGGCATTGCACTCATCACCACGCTGGGCGGCATGGCGGGCGTGGTGGCCCCGGTGATGGTGGGAGCCATCAAGTCGGCCACAGGCGGCTTCAGCCTGAGCCTCTATATCTTGAGCGGTGCACTGGTGCTGGCCGCGGCGCTGATGGTGACCCTGGGCCCCCGCCGGCGCACGACATGACAAGGTAACTTGCTATTGATTCAGTAGCTATGCACGCATAATGCACCGGCGGTAGCGGCCGATATGGATCAGATTTCATCGGCTGTCGGGCGTGCCTGGGCCATGATCCAGCCGCTGAAAGCCGCCATGGCCCCGGTGGCGGCACGCGACTGCAAGCGCGTGAGCCAGTACGACCCTCCTTGCAACTCCTGGGGGAAAGGCCGCACCAGCCGCCCCTGCCGCAGCTCACGGGCGAACATGCACACCGGCAGCAGCGCCATGCCCGCGCCCTGGGCTGCGGCCTCGGCCAGCGTCAGCGACGAGTCGAACACGGCGCCCCGCACCACCGGGCAGGGTGCACCTGCGGCTTCGAACCAGGCCGCCCATTCATCGGCGCGGTAGCTGCGCAGCAAGGGCTGGCGCGCCAGGTCGGCCGCCGTGCGCAGGCCGTGGCCCAATGCGGGCGAGCACATCACCGACAGGGGCGCATCCATGATGCGCTCGGCGTGCGTGCCATGCCAGGCACCGTTGCCGAAGCGAATGGCATAGTCCAGCCCTTCGCCTGCCATGTCCACCCGGTTGTTGTGGGTGAGCAGGCGCAGGTCCACGAACGGGCAGGCCTGCTGAAAGTCGCGCAGCCGGGGCAGCAGCCAGCCCACGGCAAAGGTGCCCACGGCGCCCACGGTCAGCACCTCGCGGGGGCGCGCGTCGCCCAGCGTCTCCAGCGCTCGCGCCAGGTTGGCGAACGATTCCACCACCACCGGCAGCAGCGCCTGGCCCTCGTCCGTCAGTGCCAGGCCGCGCGGCAAGCGGCGAAACAGCGGCTTGCCCAGTCGGTCTTCGAGCTTGCGGATGTGCTGGCTCACGGCGGTTTGGGTCACGTGCAGCTCCTCGGCCGCCCGCGTGAGGTTGAGGTGGCGTGCCGAGGCCTCGAAGGCGCGCAGGGCGTTCAGCGGCAAGTGCATCGTGAGGGCCAAGTTTTTGTTGGGGCTAGCGGCAATTATTGTCGATGGTGCTGTCGGCTTGGAGTCCTTATCGTTCAGGCCTTGCTTTCACTCCACTCAAAATGTTTATGCAAAGACGACAGTTTTCCTTGGGTTTGATGGCCGCTGCGGCGGTGCCCCTGTGGGGTTGTGCCGGTGCCGGCAATGCGGCGGGCGGGCCGGGCAGCGCAGCCCCCGACCACCAGGCCGCGCGTACCTGGAACGAGACCCTGGCCGGTATCGAGCGCAGCGCCCAGGGCCGCCTGGGCGTGGCGATGCTGGACACGGGCTCGGGCCTTGCTTTGGGCTGGCGCCAGGACGAGCGTTTTGCCATGGCCAGCACCTTCAAGGCCGTGCTGGCCGGCTGGATGCTGGCGCTGGTCGACCAGGGCAAGGAGCGGCTGGACAACCGCCTGCACTACGGGCGCGATGCCGTCATCGCACATTCGCCGGTCAGCGGCCCGCGGGCAGGTGATGGCGGTGGCCTGACGGTGGGCGAGCTGTGCTCGGCCACCGTGAGCCTGAGCGACAACACCGCAGCCAACGTATTGTTGGCGCGCCATGGGGGCCCGGCTGGCTTTACGGCCTTCGTGCGCTCGCTGGGCGACGGCATCACCCGGCTCGACCGCACCGAGCCCGAGCTCAACGAGGCCAAGGTGGGTGACCCACGCGACACCACCACGCCGCTGGCCATGCTGCAGACGATGCGCAAGCTGGTGCTGGGCGATGCTCTCACCCCCGCGTCCCGCGCATGGCTGCAGCGCTGGCTGGTGGAGACAAGCACGGGCGACAAACGCCTGCGCGCTGGCGTGCCGGGCTGGAAGGTGGGCGACAAGACGGGCACGGCCGGCGACAGTGGCACGGCCAATGACATCGGTGTGCTCTGGCCCATGGACGGGGGTGCCCCCGTGCTGGTGACCTGCTACCTCACGCGGTCCACGGCCTCGCCCGAGCAGCGCGACGCAGCCATCGCGCAGGTGGCGCGGGCTGTGGCTGCCGCACGCCAGGGCTTCAAAGCTTCTTGACCAGCACCTGGCTCTTGCGGTCCCAGTTGTACTTGCGCTTGCGTGCGTCGGGCAGCCAGTCCGGGTCCACCGGCGAAAAGCCGCGCTTGATGAACCAGTGCATGGTACGGGTGGTCAGCACGAAGATGCTGTCCAGCCCCAGGATGCGCGCGCGCTGCTCGATGCGTTTGAGCAGCTTTTCGCCGTCGCCCGTGCCCTGGCTCTGGGGCGACACGGTCACGGCCGCCATCTCGGCCGTCTTGGCCTCGGGGTAGGGGTACAGGGCGGCGCAGCCGAAGATCACGCCGTCGTGCTCGATGATGGTGTAGGTGGAGATGTCGCGTTCGATCTCGGTGCGGTCGCGCTTGACCAGCGTGCCGTCCTTCTCGAAGGGCTCGATCAGCTGCAGGATGCCGCCCACGTCGTCGATGGTGGCCTCGCGCAGCTCTTCCAGCTTTTCGTCGATGACCATGGTGCCGATGCCGTCGTGCACATACACCTCCAGCAGCAGCGAGCCATCCACCGCAAACGGCAGGATGTGGCTGCGCTCCACGCCGGCCTTGCAGGCCTTCACACAGTGCTGCAGGTAAAAGCCCGTGTCGGTGGGCTGCTGTGCGGGCGGCAGCTGTGCCAGCAGGGCTTGCGCAGCGGCCAGCGGCAGCTCGGTGTCGATGGGGTTGTCGTCGCTCTCGGGCTCGGTGGGCGACATGCGGATGCCCTGCACCTCGGTCAAAAAGATCAGCTTGTCAGCCCGCAACTCGATGGCCACGCTGGTGGCCACTTCTTCCATGCTCAGGTTGAAGGCCTCGCCCGTGGGCGAGAAGCCAAACGGCGACAGCAGCACCAGCGCCCCCATGTCCAGCGTGCGCTGGATGCCAGCCACGTCCACCTTGCGCACCAGGCCCGAGTGCTGAAAATCCACCCCATCCACAATGCCCACAGGCCGCGCCGTGAGAAAGTTGCCTGAGATCACCCGCACCGTGGCGCCTGCCATGGGCGTGTTGGGCAGGCCTTGGCTGAAGGCCGCCTCGATCTCGTAGCGCAGCTGGCCCGCAGCCTCCTGCGCGCAATCGAGGGCCACCGAGTCGGTGATGCGGATACCGTGCGAATACTTGGCCGCATGCCCCTTGGCCGCGAGCTGCTCGTTCACCTGCGGGCGAAAACCGTGCACCAGCACGATCTTGACGCCCATGGCCTGGATCAGCGCCAGGTCTTGCGCAATGCTGTGCAGTTTGCCTGCCGCGATGGCCTCACCCGTGAGCCCGATCACAAACGTCTGGTTGCGAAATTTGTGGATGTAGGGCGCCACCGAGCGGAACCAGGGGACGAAGGTGAAGTTGAAGACGGCGGACATGGACGGAGGTGGCGTGGGGCGGTGGCGGAAATGTGCGAGGTGCGAATGATAAGTGTCCTTAGAACCTGCTCCTTCATCCGGGCGCCGAGTGGATGCCAGGCCTTACCAGCGCAGCGATGCGGTGGCACCAGTGCTCGGCTTCTTCCCTGCGGTCAAAGCCGCCCAGTTGCAGGGGGCGCTCCCCCTGTACCGCCAGGCGCAGCACATAGTAGGGACCGTCTTCCGATTCGCGTCGCTGGATGTCGGGCGGCGCGATCTGGTCGAATGCAATGCAGGTGCTGCGCGCACCCAGCGGCCAGCGGGACGTGCGCACCATGCATCGCCGGGCGGCGTCGAACTGCAGCGTGAGCACCCGTCCCATTGCAATGGCCATGAACAGCAACCCCATCGCGCTGGCCGCCAGCACGCAGGCGGCGGCCAGGAGCAGGTGAGGCCACGGAGTGGCGGTGCTGGCATGTTGCACAAAGGGGACCGGAATCAAGAACATCGCCGCGCTGAGCAGGCCCACAAACAGGCGCATGGGCACGGAAATGTGCTCCGCGTAACGCACCCCGTTGGATGATTCTGAAAAACCGTGGGCCATGGCGGTTCCTGGTGGTAGACCTGCGTGCATACGCGGCAATGCAATGGTGTGGCAGAAGCATGCCACGGAGATGCCGGGTCGTGTGGTTGGTGACTAGCCACGTGGCTAAGTCAGCCTTTGCGGCCCGGCTTTGGTCGGGCTGCGCTTTGGGTGGTACGTAGTGGCTGCTTGAGACAGGGCAGGCAAGGAGGGCTCCACGGCGTTCATTGACCACCCCTCAGTCGCTCTCGGCAAAGCGTGCGTTCAGTGTTGCCTTGCGCAGGGCGACGTTGTCCGCACGGCGTTGGGCCCCACGGTCTCGGATGTGCTTGCCTGCCGCGCTGGACAGGCTGCGTTGGGCCAGTGCAATGGCCACAGGGTTTCGGGGCGGTCCCGAGGCTTCGAGCGTCAGCACCAGGGGCTGCTTCATGCGGCGCAGCTTCTTGATTTCACCCTGGGCAAAGGCCCGAGACAGTTTCTTGGCACTCATGTGTGCGTTCCACCAAACAAAAAACCCCGGCGAAATAGCCAGGGCTTGGGGAGCGCTGCACAGGGTGCAAGAGGGCGCTGGTCTGCCTTGGCTGGATGCGTGAAGACACAGTCCAGCCGGGGCGGTGGACGTGGTCAGGCGGGAGCGGACGAGTGGGCAGACATAGCAGTGACCTCCAGGTGGTTTTCAGCGGCGGGTTACAGACCCAAACTGGCTGAACAACGAAGGCGCGATTGTGGCGACGTGCGCAGCGCGTGGCAAGCGAGCGCTGGGGGCATAAGCCCGTCTGTCGCGCCAAACGCACAGCGCGGCCCGATAATTGCGCCCCATGTCTTCTCCCGATCAGCAGCGGCCGCCAGAGCCTTCCCATCCGCCTTCTCCCCGCGCGTTCACCATCGAGTTCCCAGAATCCCTGCCCGTATCGGGCAAGCGCGAAGAGATCATGGAGGCCATCACCAAGCACCAGGTGATCATCGTGTGCGGTGAAACGGGGTCTGGCAAAACCACGCAGCTGCCCAAGATTGCACTGGCGCTGGGCCGGGGCAAGTGCAATGCCAAGCCAGGCCAGAAAGGCCAGCTCATCGGCCACACCCAGCCGCGCCGCATTGCAGCGAGCAGCGTGGCCAAGCGCATCGCCGAAGAGCTGAAGACGCCGCTGGGTGATGTGGTGGGCTTCAAGGTGCGGTTCCAGGACCGCTTGAGCCGCGATGCCTCCGTCAAGCTGATGACCGACGGCATCTTGCTGGCCGAGACGCAGACCGATCCGCTGCTCAAGGCCTACGACACCATCATCATCGACGAGGCGCACGAACGCAGCCTCAACATCGACTTCCTGCTGGGCTACATCCGCCAGATCCTGCCGCGCCGGCCGGACCTCAAGGTCATCGTCACGTCGGCCACGATTGATGCGGACCGGTTTGCCAAGCACTTTGAAAGCGCCAAGGGCCCGGCCCCGGTCATCATGGTGTCGGGCCGCACCTTTCCGGTGGAGCAGCGCTACCGCCCGTTTGAAGAAAGCCGCGACTATGGTTTGAACGAGGCCATTGCCGATGGTGTGGATGAGCTGTGGCAGGGCAATGCGGCGGGCGACATCCTGGTCTTCTTGCCCGGGGAGCGTGAGATCCGCGAGGCCGCCGACCACCTGCGCAAACAGCTGTCGCACCAGCCCGTGATGCGCAACGCCGAGGTGCTGCCGCTGTTTGCGCGCCTCAGTCAGGCCGAGCAGGACCGCATCTTTGACGGCCACACCGGCCGCCGCATCGTGCTGGCGACCAACGTGGCCGAGACCTCGCTCACCGTGCCAGGCATCCGCTATGTGATTGACGCAGGTACGGCACGCGTCAAACGCTATTCTTTTCGTAGCAAGGTCGAGCAGCTGCTGGTCGAGCCCATCAGTCAGGCAGCGGCCAACCAGCGCGCGGGCCGCTGCGGCCGGGTGGCCAACGGCATCTGCATCCGCCTGTACGACGAGGCAGATTTCAACAGCCGCTCGCGCTTTACTGACCCCGAAATTTTGCGCAGCTCGCTGGCCGGCGTCATCCTGCGCATGAAGTCGCTGCACTTGGGCGATGTCACGCAATTCCCGTTCATCGAGGCCCCCTCGGGCCGCGCGATTGCCGACGGCTACCAGCTGCTGGCCGAGCTGGGCGCGGTGGACGATGCCAACGAACTCACGTCCATGGGCGTGGAGCTGTCGCGCTTGCCGCTGGACCCGCGCGTGGGCCGCATGATCATCGAGGCGCGCGACCGCAAGGCGCTGGACGAAGTGCTGGTGATTGCCAGCGCCTTGAGCGTGCAGGATGTGCGCGACCGCCCTATGGAGGCGCAGCAGCAGGCCGACCAAGCGCATGCCAAGTTCGACGATGACAAGAGCGAGTTCAGCGGGTATCTGAAGCTGTGGAAGTGGATCAACGAGGCCCGGGGCGGGGCGCCCAGCCTGCCGTCGGCCCGCGCGCAGAAGGCCATGGCGGCGCAGAAGGCTCCATCGCAAGCCTACTTGCCGGTGGCGCAGCGCAGCGGCGGTGGTCGTCCTGCCCCAGTACCTGCCGCACCCGCTGCGGCCCCAGCCGCTACGCACAAGCTCAGCAACCGCCAATATGAGCAACTGCTGCGCCAGAACTTCATCAGCATCCGCCGCCTGCGTGAGTGGCGCGACATCCACACCCAGTTGCTCACCGTGGTGACCGAGCACAAGTGGCAGATCAACACCCAACCGGCGAGCTACGAGCAGCTGCACCTGTCGATGCTGGCCGGCCTGCTGGGCAACGTAGGCGCCAAGGGCGACGAAGAAGACTGGTACCTGGGCGCGCGGGGCATCAAGTTCTACAAGCACCCGGGCGCGCACCTCAACAAGAAGCCCGGTCGCTGGATCATTGCATCGGAGCTGGTGGAAACCACGCGCCTGTTTGGGCGCGGCATTGCCGCCATCGAGCCACAGTGGCTGGAGCAGATGGGCGGGCATCTTTTGCGCAAGCAACTGCTCGACCCGCACTGGGAAAAAAAATCCGCCGAGGTGGTCGCGCTGGAGCGCGCCACGCTCTACGGCATCGTGGTTTACAACAACCGCCGCGTGAACTTTGGCAAGGTGGACCCGCACGCCGCGCGCGAGGTGTTCATCCGTGAGGCGCTGGTGGGCGGCAACTGGGAGACCAAGCTGCCCTTCCTGGCCGCCAACCAGAAGCTGATCGCCAAGGTAGAGGAGCTGGAACACAAGTCCCGCCGCCAGGACGTGCTGGTGGACGATGAGCTGATCTACGCCTTCTACGACCAGCAACTGCCGCCCGAGGTGTGCAGCGGCCACAGCTTCGAGGCGTGGTACCGAGACGAATCCAAGAAGCAGCCCGACCTGCTCAAGCTCACCCGCGAAGAGCTGATGCGCCACGAGGCCGCAGGCATCACCACCAACGCCTTTCCCAAGACGGTGCGCCTGGGCGGCGTGGACTGCGCTGCGAGCTACCTGCACGAGCCCGGCGATGCGCGTGACGGCATCACCGTGACCATCCCGCTCTTTGTGCTCAACCAAGTGAGCGAAGAGCGCTGCGAATGGCTGGTGCCCGGCATGCTGAAGGACAAGATCCAGGCCCTGCTCAAAAGCCTGCCCCAGCGCCCGCGCAGCCGCTTTGTGCCGCTGCCCGAATCCGCCACGCGCCTGGCCGAGCTGCTGGGCGCGCCCGAGCGCTTTGGCACGGGTAGCCTGACCGATGTGCTGCTCAAACAGGTGCGCGATGAGACCTCGCTCGACGTGAAGCGCGCCGATTTCAAGCTTGACATGCTGAGCCCGCATTTGTTCATGAACTTCCGCGTGGTGGACGAACACGGCCGCCAGCTGGGCCATGGCCGCAACCTGGGCGCGCTCAAAGCGGAGTGGGGTGCCAAGGCGCGCGGGGCGTTCCAGGCGCTGGCAGGGCTCAAATTGGGCGGAACAGCGGCTGATGCAACGGATTTAAAGCAAAAAGCACCGCATGCGCTAGAGAAACATGCCCAGGGTGCTATTAAATCAGGAGTAGATGGCCCCAACGCCTCAGCCAAGCCGGCCAGCGCCGCGCATTCTGCACCCGCCGCCCCTTCCGTCCCCGCTGGCCAGCGCTACACCACCTGGACCTTTGGTGAGCTGCCTGAACTCATGGAGATCAAGAAGGCGGGCCAGACGCTGATCGGCTTTCCGGCCTTGATCGACGGTGGCGACGCTGTGACCATCGAGGTCTTCGACGAACCCGAGGTGGCTGCCGCCAAGCACCGCGCCGGACTGCGTCGCCTGTTTGCGCTGCAGATCAAGGATGCCCTCAAGTACTTGGAAAAGAACATCCCCGACCTGCAGAAGATGGCCGTGGCCTACATGCAAGTCGGGCGGTCGCCTGACGGGGCCGGTGGTGGCACGCAGGAAGAACTGCGCAACCAGATCATCGACGTGGCGCTCGACCGCGCCTTTTTGCTCGACCCGCTGCCGACCGACGAGTTCGCCTTCAAGCGCCGCGTGGAAGAGGGCCGGGGCCGCCTGACGCTGATTGCCAACGAGGTGGCGCGTCTTGCGGGCACCATCCTCATCGAATACGCCGCTGCCGCCCGCAAGATCAAGGACACCAAGAGCGCCCCCGAGGCGACAGCGGACGCACTGCAGCAGCTGCAGCGCCTCGTGCCCAAGAACTTCATCGCCGTGGCGCCGTGGGCGCAATTGGCCCACTACGCCCGCTACCTCAAGGCCATCACCCTGCGCCTGGATAAATACCGCGCCGACCCCGCCCGCGACGCCGCCAAGCTGGCTGAACTGCGCCCGCAAGAGCAGCGCTACTGGCGCCTGGTGGCCGAGCGCAAGGGCGCCGTGGATGCCCGCATGCAAGAGCTGCGCTGGCTGCTGGAGGAGCTGCGCGTGAGCTTCTTCGCGCAAGAGCTGCGAACGCCCCAGCCGGTGAGTGTGAAGCGGCTAGACAAGCTGTGGGCGCAGATCCAGAGTTGACGTGAGGGACGCAAAGGCCGCGACTGTTACCGGTCGTACCCACTTCGTCGCAGGTTGAAAACTGGCCATCCTGCGCCCAGCGCATGCATGCAAGGTCATGCGCCCCTGTGGCCGCTTTGCGGCAGCCTTGTTCGGGACGGGGGCTGAACCAGAAGTTCAGGCCAGCCACAACGGCCACCTTCTTTCTGGCGTGGCCGGTTCCATCCATACTGCGCTCCATGGACTCGGCAGGGGCTTGGAATGAACCGACTGAAGACTGGCGTCGTTGTGGGCGCGTTGGCGATGTGGACGGCTTCTGTGGCAGCACAGGGTTCCTATCCGAACAAGCCCATCCGACTGATCGTGCCGATCGTGGCTGGCGGTCCGAGCGATGCGGTGGCACGGGCTCTGGCCAAGGGGTTAAGCGCCGGGCTCGGGCAGCAGGTGTTGGTGGAGAACCGCCCGGGTGGCAACACCGGGATCGGTGCGGGTGCCGTGCTGAGCGCGGCCCCTGACGGCTACACGCTGCTCTTTGCCCTGGCCTCCAACGCAGGCCTGCCGCACCTGAGCAAGGCGGCGCCCTACAAATCCCTGATGGAGTTTTCGCCGATTTCGACCCTTGGTGGCAATACGCAATGCCTGGTCGTGCCCAGCAGCGTGCCTGCCAAGACGCTGGCCGAGTTCGCCTCGCATGCCAAAAGCAGTGCCCAACCTCTGATGCGAGGCTCCAACAATGTGTCGGAGGATATGGTGGCCGGGCAGATCACCGGCGCGCTGGGTTTCAAGCTGGAGCGCGTACCTTACAAGGGCGCACCGCAGATGTTCCCGGACTTGCTGGAAGGCCGCCTGCAAGCTGCGGTGTTGCCGCTGGGTGCCAGCCTTCCCCATGTCCGCTCTGGACGGCTGACGATGCTTGGCTGCAGCATGGCTGAACGCGTCGCCTCGCTGCCGACGGTACCCACCTTGGCGGAATCCGGCGTCTCGGCAAGCCCGTTGGTCACGGCGCACTTCGTGCTGGGGCCGCCGAAGCTACCGTCCGAAATCATCGAACGCCTGTCCGCTGCGGTACGCCAGGCCGCATTGGCGGGTGACTTCAAGCAGGAGATGGAGCAGCTGATGATCTTTGGACCGGTGCGCTCGCCGGCCGAAACCCGCGAACTGATGTTGCAAGCCGAGGCCCAATACGCTCAGTACGTCCGCGAGACCGGTGCCAGCATCGATTGAGTCGCGGTGTTCAGCGGTGGGTCAGCCAGCTCGATGCCCGCCGACTGCTGCCATGGTGCCATCCCGGTCTGCTGTCCACACTGGACTGCCCTTGGGCGGTGGAGCGCTGCGCCAGTTCGGTACAACGGGTGACCACAAAATCTGCAAAAACGCGCAAGCGCAAGGCCCTGCGCAGTTCGGGGCGGAAATAGAGCGCCAGCGGCGGTGGGTCCATCACTTCCCAATCCAGCAGCGCCGGCACCAGCAGGCCTCGGGTCGGGTCAACGTGCTCTGAAACATGCGCAATCCGCATCACCCCACCGCCACCCAAGGCCAATTCAAGCAGGTGATCGCGATGGTTTGAATGCAGCCAACCGCGGACGACCACTTGTTCAATGACCTGACCCTGCGTGCCCGCTTGACCATATCGCCAGAGATCAAGCAGTTTGCCGTAAGGGTTGCGGTAGCAGAGGCAGTTGTGCTCGGACAGGTCACTCGGTTGGCGAGGGATGCCGTAGCGTTTCCAGTAAGCGGGCGTGGCTGCGGTGACCTGGGGCATCACCGGCAACTCGCGCCGGACCCAATCGCCGGCCTCGAACCAACCGTGCAGCGCCAGAAGATCGCATTCCCGTGCGGCTGGCTCTTCCAGGTGGACAACGGTGCGCAGGTCCAGCGTGAGGTCTGGGTGGCTGACATGAAAGGCCGGCAGCGCTGGCACGATGAAGTGCTGCAGGAAGAACGGTGTGCCGCCCACTACCAGCGTGCCTTGCGGGCGCTGCCTGGCCTGGCCCAGCCCTTCATCGGCCGCCTGCAATTGCGCCAGCAACGGCGCACAAGCTTCGGCGTACTGCACACCATCGGCAGTGAGCGCGAGCCCGCGACTGCCCCGCTGGAACAGCTTGGTGCCGAGCTGCACTTCCAGCGCTCCCACCAGCTTGGCCACGGCCTGCAAACTCACATCCTGCTGGCGCGCCGCAGCCGACAGACTGCCGGTCTGCGCTGCGGCCAGAAAATACTGAATGGCTTTGAGCTTGTCCATTCCGAAGGAGTGTGCCGTGACCGTGCAGACCTTGGCAACTGGCGGGCAGTCCGCCGCCGGGGGGCAACTGATGGAGCGGATAGTCCTGGGGTCACTTTGGTGACGCGTGCCCGGGGCATCCCCATTGCCCGACCAAGGTGCGGCATCTAGGCTTGCGGGCACAAGGAGATTTGCCCCCATGCGTCCTCACCACAAGTTCTGGCCCCGCCGCCTTCCCCATGCCATCACGCTGCCTGCTACTTCGCTGTGGGACAACCTGGCCACCAACGCACGCCGCTACCCTGACAAGGCGGCACTGGTCTTTTTTGGGACGACGACGAGCTATCGGCAGCTGATGGAAGGCGCAGAGAGCCTGGCAGCGAAGCTCGCGCAACTGGGTGTGCAGCGTGGCGACCGCGTGGTGCTGTGCATGCAAAACTGCCCGCAGCTCGTGGTGGCGCACTTTGCCATCCTGCGGGCCAATGCGGTGGTGGTGCCGGTCAACCCCATGAACCGGGCCGAAGAGCTGAAGCACTACATCACCGATCCCGACACCAAGGTGGCAATCACGACGGGCGATCTGGCACCAGAGATGGCCAAGGCCAGCAACGCACTGGCCGCTGGCGAGCGGCTGGCGCATCTGTTGGTCACGCAGTTTTCGGATGCGTTTGATGTGGCAGTGACCGGGATGGATGCACCGCCCGAGGCGTGGATGGACTGGCTGGGCACGCGCCACCCTTTGCCTGCGCTGGAAGGTGGGCAGTCCCACGCCTGGGTGGATGCCTTGGCTTGTACCGATGCCCCCCCCGCCTTGTCGGTGGGCCCGGCCGACATGGCGCTGCTGCCCTATACCAGCGGCACCACAGGCCTGCCCAAGGGCTGCATGCACCTGCATAAAAGCATCATGCACAACGCGGTGGCCGCCAGCCTGTGGGGCAATGGTTCTGCCGATAACGTGACGCTGGCGGTGGTGCCCATGTTCCACATCACCGGCATGGTGAGCGTGATGCACACGTCCATCTACTGCGGTGCCACCTTGGTGATCATGCCCCGCTGGGACCGTGACCTCGCCGGGCGCCTGATATCGCGCTACCAGGTCACCACCTGGACCAACATTCCTACCATGGTCATCGATCTGCTGGGCAGCCCGAACTTTGCCAGCTACGACCTGTCCAGCCTGGCCTACATCGGTGGTGGTGGTGCGGCCATGCCGCAGGCGGTGGCGCAGCGTCTGCTGGAGCAATACGGCCTGCGTTATGCCGAGGGCTATGGCCTGACCGAGACGGCTGCGCCTTCGCACGCCAACCCGCCCGACCACCCCAAACAGCAGTGCCTGGGCATTCCGTTCATGAGCACCGATGCACGCGTGATCGACCCCGACACGCTGCAGGAGCTGCCCGTGGGCGAGCAGGGCGAGATCATCATCCACGGCCCGGAGGTGTTTGAGGGCTACTGGAAGCGGCCCGACGCCACGGCCTCGGCTTTCATCGAGTTCGAGGGCAGGCGCTTCTTCCGTTCGGGGGATCTGGGCCGCATGGACGAGGACGGCTACTTTTTCCTGACCGACCGGCTCAAGCGCATGATCAACGCGAGCGGCTTCAAGGTGTGGCCGGCCGAGGTCGAAGCCCTGATGTTCCGCCACCCGGCGATCCAGGAGGCCTGCATCATTGCCGCCAAGGACAGCTACCGAGGCGAGACGGTGAAGGCCGTTGTGGTGCTGCGCGCCACCCACAAGGACACGACCGAGCAGCAGATCATCGACTGGTGCCGCGAGAACATAGCGGTATACAAAGTGCCGCGCATCGTGCAGTTTGTGAACGCTCTGCCCAAGAGCGGCAGCGGCAAGGTGATGTGGCGCGCACTGCAGGAGCAGGAAACGCAATAGTGGTAAAGGACTTGATGCTATCCAATAGATAGCATTGCATGGTCGATTTTGTTCAAGTACGAAAAATGTACGAAAAACAACACTACGCCACCGCCTTGCACAGCAGAATCAGCTCCCGATGACCTGAGCGCACATCAATCAGGCTCTCGATTTGGTACACCGTGCCCTCATGGATCACGCGGTCCTGCGCAGTCATCCATGGGCGAAACCGCATCCTGATTCGCGCCGTCACCTCGGACACAGCAGCTTGCGCTGCCAGGTACTCCCGACCCGTCAGCGGTGCCACAGCGGCCCAGCAGGTGAACAAGGGCGCCCAGGTCTGGATGGGCTGGCCTAGCTCGTCGTAGGTGGTGCTGTAGCGCTCCACCGTCACGCGCTGGTCAAGTTGGCCCGCCTTCATGAATGCACCCGGTACGGGTTCAGCAGAGCCTCGAAAGCCGGGTTCTTGCTGTACGGGCGCTCGCCCACCGATTCCCGCTGTTCGTACAGACTGCCCACCAGCAGCAGGGCGGCAGACTTCACCGGAGCGGGCACCGCAACGACCAGATCAGCGGCGGGCATGTTGAGATAGTCGGCACAGGCTGCGGTCGCCGTGGCCATCAATGCTTCGATCAGCGCATCTTCTTCTGCGTGGTCAACGCGAAGGTGCATTTTGGTTTCGGCAAGGGTCAGCATTTGATTCTTTCAAATGGTTGGAATAGGTGCCCCCCTGCAAGAATCACTCAGGCAAAGGGGCGGGGTGCCAGCCGCGCACTAAGAAGGTGCCGCTGGCTGTCGGGGTTGGTTCTCGCCGCGCCACTCACCGACTAAAGCGCGTCCGGTCTGCGGCTTTCGCCCCCGTACCGGCACGGGCTATTCAAACGAACGTGAAGGCGTCAAACCCCACGAACTGCGCTTGCTCTGCTCTGGATGCCACGCCCATGGCCATTGCCAGCGCTTGAAGGCCGTCAATCCGTCCTGTTGCCTTGGCCTTGTCCAACTTCCTGGCGCTGGTTTGGTCTTTCGTGACCACGGCATTGGCGGCGCACATGGTCAGCACCGGGTGGCCGCCGTGGGCGATGCGCCCATTCAGCAGCTCGGCTTCCAGCGCGTCCAAGGCTGGGGCCATGTCCTTAAAGCCTTGACCCCACTCCACCAGGGGCAGGTCGGCGCCGATCTTGTCCAGCTCCTTGCGCAGCAGCTCGATGCGCCAGCGGTCATAGGCCACGGCCTGCACGTCCAGATCAGACAGCAGCGCGGCCATGTCTTGCGCGACGTGCTCATAGTCCACCGTGGCGCCTGGCGTGGTGTGCAGCAGGCCCTGGCGTGCCCACAGGTCATAGGGTGCGCGGTCGCGGCGGGCGCGGTCGGCCAAGCCGATTTCAGGCGTCCAGAAGTGGCACTGCACGTGCCACACGTCATCGACCTGGCCCACGATCACCAGGGCCGTGAGGTCGGTACGGGCCGACAGGTCCAGGCCAGCGAACACCGGGCCATCGAAGGGCAGCACGCGGGCGGCGCAGGACTTCCACACGTCCGGGCTGATGAAAGGGGAGACAGTCGAAACCCGCTGGTTCAGCAGCAGGTTTCGGGCGGTGTTCTCCATGCTGGGCATGCGCTGGGCCTGCGTCAGTTGCTCGCGCAGGTCATCCAGGCTGCGGAAGGTGCCAAGGGCGGGATTGGCTGCCCTCCAGGCGTCAGCGTCCAGCAGGTTGCAGCCTTCGGGCGCTGCGTACAGGTGGCACACAATGCGCGGGTCGTCGCTGCGCTGGGCGTCGTCAATCCACTGGCTCAGCAGGTCGGCATCGTTGGCAGCTTGCGTGCTGATGGCGATCAGCAGCGGCGCTTCGTGTGCCCCTTGGCTGGTGGTGATGGCGTCCACAAAGTCAGACTGCGGGCCACGCACCTGGCCGATTTCGTCCAGGATGGCCAGCACCGGGGAAAGGCCGTGCGCGGTCTTTCCATCAGCGGCCAGGGCCTTGTACTCAGTGTTGAGGGGCAAGCCTAGCAGGCGTTTGCCACTGGGCACGATCCGCACCAGACTGGACAGCTTGGGCGATAGCTGCACCATCTTGCTAGCTAGGTTGAACACCAGGGCGGCTTGGTCGCGGCTCATGGCACCTGACACGATCTGGCTGTTTTGCTTGGCCTCGGGGCCTACTAGGTGGGCCAGCAGCAGGCCAGCGATCAGGCCGCTTTTGCCGTTCTTGCGGGCAATGCTCAGGATGGCGCGCCGGGTGCCTGCGGGGTTGTCGTAGATGCCCCTGATGAACTCTTTTTGAAAGTCGTCCAGCACCAGCGGCTGGCCCACATGCGCGCCATCGGGCACCAGGCAAAAGCGCTGGATGAACTCGATAACGCGGGCGGCTCTGGTCATTCGGATTTCAAATCTGATTTAGACGGCGCGCAGCCGGGGGATCAGGTCGTCCCCATCGTCCTGGCGGGCCTTGCGCTCCAGCTCCAGGGCCTTGGCGGCGTCCTCGGACTTGCCCACGGTGGCCTCGGCATGGACGTGCAGCACGCGGGTCAACGCGACAGCTCGGCGGGCCAGCGTCTCCACCACGGCGGCCAAGGGGTGCGGCTTGTCGCCCAGCAGGTAGCCAGCGGCGGCCAGGGTCGCGTGCAGGTCTTCAATGTCGGCCTGCGTCCGGGCCAGGGTCGCGGCGGTGGTCAGATCCACCTCGGTCCAGGTGTCGCGGGCGCGGGCCAGCATGATGGCGTTCCAGAATGGGCGATCACCCGGCCGCAGCGTGACGTGCGCAGGTGGCTCCAATGGCCCCAGGGCTGCGGCTTGGGTGGCTGCGATGGCGGCTGCAGCGGAGTCGGAGCGCTTGCGGCGGGGCGTCACCTTCATGGCTCGTTTCCTCGGTTAGCGATTGCGTGAGGGGAACTGGTCGGTTCTGGTCCGTCAGCCGCTGGTGATTTCTGAGAATCGTCCTCAGCAAGGCCACCAGACGGGCGCACAGCGGCCTGATTCCAATGGCTTGAGGGGTTGGCAGGCCAGCCGCTCACATCGCATCCATGGTTCACTCGCTTGCCCATGTCGTGGGCGGTGTGCCGGGAGTGGCATGAGGCACACAAGCCGACCAGGTTGGAGCGGCTGTTGTCCATGGCGTTGTCGTTCTTGTGGTGAACTTGTGTCGCCGGTTCAATCACTCCACGCGCTTCGCACTCGGGGCACAGCGGCTGCTCTGCCAGCACGGAGCGGCGCAGCTTCGCCCAGGCGTCGCTATTCAAAGGCAGCAGTCGCCCATTCTTTGCCGTGGTGTAGCGTTTGGTCTTGATGTCAGCGAACGTCAAAGGCTTGCGCGGCACGTCGTCCACCATCTTCAAGCCTCGGGCCTTCCAGGGGTCCAGCATCTTGAGCTTCACGCCATGGCCTCCTTTTGCTTGCTGGGGTATGGCAGCGGCGCTGGGCGCGCTTTTGCGCTCAGTTGTTCAGGGGTGGCACCCTTTGGCGTTTCAGGCGCGGAAGGGGAAACCGGCTCAGAATCGAGCCCGTCGATGGCGCAGAAATTCTCCAGCTTGCGGGCTTCGCTCTTGAGCATCCATCCATCGTTGATGCCGGAGCTGTAGAAGGCGGCACGGTTGGCACTGTCGCCACGCAGCAAGCCTTCCACCTGATGCTCGGCAAAGTAGGTGCGGCGTCCGGCTTCGGTCAGGCACTTGGCTGCAATGGCTTGCTCCCATGCCACCAGGTGACGGCGCAGGGTCATGGTCACGAACTGGCGGGACAGCTCCACGCTGTTGCTGTAGTTGCCGTGGCGCAGGTCGCCCACGATGGTGGGGGGCACTCGGAACAGGCGGGCCACTTCCTCCACGGAGAACTGGCGCGATGCAATCCACTCGGCATCCTCCAGGCTCATGGACACAGCTTGGAAGTCCACGCCTTCCTCAAGAATCGCCGTGCGGCCTGCGTTGCCACCTCCAGCGTGTTGGCTGGCCCAGCTTGTGGCAATGGCGGTGCGTTGCTCGGGCTTGAGCTTGCCGGGGAACTTGAGCACGCCCAGCAGCTTGGCGCCGTTGGTGAAGGTGCCCACACCATGCTCACGCTCGGCAATGGCCAGTTCCACCACACCACGGGCGGCAGCGATGGGCGAGATACCCAGGACGCCGTCATCCCCCAGGCGGTGGCGCAGGTGCAGTACCTCATGGGACAGCAGGCGGGTAAGCACCCCGTCCTTCGTGTAGTCATACACCAGGCCGGAGCTGGTGCGGTTCACTGTCACGTTGTCGGGGTTGAGGGGCCACAGCTCCCGGACCTGGCCATCCCAGCCGCGCACGATGCGGGCGAAGGCGTTGCCGCGCAGCAGCACACATGCCTGCATGTACTCGCGGGCCTCGATGGCGGTTTGCTCGGGGTTGGCTTGGTCGTGCAGGACGCGATAGAGCGGGTGGTCCGTGGCGCGCTCCCGGTCGTCGCCGTTGCGCTTGAACAGGATCAGGGGCAGGCTGGCGGTCGTTTCGCTGATGGCCTGCACGCAGGCATAGACAGCGCTCACGCTTTGGGCGGTGGTGGGCGTCACAGCACTGGCAGACAGCGGCACAGGCCAGCCATTCACGCCCAGCGTGCTGCGCGCCTCCAGGCCGATGGCGCTTTTGATGCGGGTGATGATGCTCATACGGTTTCCATCCATGCGCGGTTCAGGTCAACAAAGCCCTGTTGATGCGGGCGGCTGCGCATGGCTACCGTGGTGTCTTGGTAGGCGGGGTCGGACGTGAGGGTGATTTCCACCAGGTCCACGTCCAGCAGCTCGCGCACCAACTGCGCACCGCGTTGCTCCCAGCGGTCGCCACCGTCGCGCACCTTGAACCCGAAGGAACACCCGGCCACGTCGCCACGATCCACCAGGATGGCCAGGTCACGGCCATGGCTGGTGTCAGGCAATGCCAGTTCAAAAGCAAGTCCATGCGCGTCCTCTTTCAGCTTGAGGGTGCCGCCTCGGGTCGTGCCCAGCAGCGCGGTGCCGTCGTGGTGGTACAGGGCGCGAATGTTGGAGCCCGTCGCCAGCGATTTGGCGAAGGCACCTTGCCGGATGACCTCTGAAAAGTCTCCCAGGACTGCCTCGGAATTGAACACGGCGGCATAGCCGGTCAATGTCTTGTTGCCGGTCGCCTTGAGGGTGCCGTGTCCGCGAAGCTCCAACATGTCGCAGCTCCTTACAACGTCACGTCATCAATGACGGTGAAAGCGTCTTCACGGCGCGGAACCATGTCGCAGGTCGTCAAGATGCGAACCTGAATCGCACCACGGCTGAAGGGGCCTTCAGCGTACATGTTCGTGACGACGTCCACAGAACCCCAGGTGCCCACGAACATCTCGTTGAAGTTGCCAACGATCATTCGGCCAGTTGCTGGTGTGCCTGCCTTTTTGGTGATTTGATTGGTCACGGCCACCGGCACACCAGCCAATTGACCGTTCTCCAGCAAGTAACCAGGCAGGCCAGCTTCGCGCAGGGTCTTGCGCAGCACAGTGGCCACCTCGGGGTGCGTCAGCCAGGCATTGGGCGCGACGTTCTTCAGCGCCAGGCCTTGCAGCACGGTCAGCACCTTGGCCCACGTTGGAGCGCCCAGCGTGCCGGTGCCGGTCGCCGCAGTCAGCAGGCCTTCGGGTTGCTTCACGCCGTCGCCGGAGATCATGGCCTTGTCGATGGCCAGAGAAACCACGTCGATGAAGTCTGCGCGCACGAGCTGTTCAATCGCAGGGTTGGACTGTTGCAAGAGCTGGCGGGACAGTTCGGTGATGCCGCCCACATGGCGGGGCGTCAGAGTGATGTTGTCGAAGGTCAGGCCGGTGTCGGTCAGAGCGTCACCTTCAGCCAGCCATTGCGCCGTCGAGGTGGTGGCCTGGCGGGGGATCACCACGTCGCCGCGGAGATTGGGCAGCACGCGGGCACCCAGGCTGCGTACAACCATGGAATTTCGCAGCAAGCCCACGAATTGATCCGGGCGGAAATCGTCGGGCACGATGCCTGCGGCGGTGGTCGTCGTCTGCGCAGCGCGGGTTTCGTTGAACAGGGATGCGGGGATCAGCACGCCCTTGGCTTGCACGCCCTGGCGCTTCTGCTCTTGGTTGTACTCGGCAAGGGCGCCGGAGAGGCTGCGCTGTTCTGCATGGGATGCAATGGCCTCCACCACGCTGATGCGGCCTTCCAGCTCGTTGCGGGCCTTGTCCACCGGGGCACCCATGGCGCGGCGCTCGGCGTCTTCCACAAATTGGGCGCGGGCTTCCTGGCCTTCCAGATTCACGATTTCGGCCTTGATGGCGTCGAACTTCGTCTGCGCCTCGGGCGTGAGTGTGGGCATGGATGCCAGCAGAGTGCGGGCTTCTTGAACTTTGGCGGCGCGGGCTTCGCGGATTGATGCGAGTTGCATTTTTGGGCTTTCTTGAAAAGTGCCCATGCAATCGCCGGGCGGGTTGTGATAGCCAAAGGCTATTTACTGGATATATAGCCAGTACTCACAACCATGTCAAGAAGAATCGAACGGGCAAGAAAAAACCCGCTCGGGGCGGGTCTTGGGGTGCCAAGGTGCCACTAAGGCGGGGTCAATTTGCGGCCATTTGCGGCGACTTTGTGTGCGCGCTCTTTCCCCCATACCCCCTAGCGGAGTCGCCGCAGTCGCCGCACTCCACTGCGGTGGGTGCGGTGACTTCTTCAATCTGTGAAGTCGCCGCAGTCGCCGCAGTCGCCGCAGGGGGCAAACCCGCATGCTCCCGCCCTTGGCTCGTGACTTCCCAGCGCCAGCGCGGCTTGCGATCCGGCCCCCGGTACTCCACGCGAGCTAGATAGCCTGCACGCTCAGCACGGCGCAGCAGGTCGAACACATCGTTAGATTTCAGTGCCTTGGGGTAAGTGGGCTCTCCAGCTAGCAACTTGGCAGCGTGCGTGCGGCTGGTGGTGGCTGTGCCCACGTACTCGCCGCGCTCGGTGAACTCCACGATCAGCTTTAGCAGGGCCTGCGTATGCACGCGGTCTGCAATGTGCGCAACAACCCCTGTTGCTGGCGTATCCACTTGCGGCAGGCCGTCCGTAGGCCAAAACAGGTGCAGCGGCTCCCGCAGCTTCCCGAAGTTGGTTTTTTGGTGTTCCAGCAGTAGCCCGCCGTTCTCGTCGCGCGACATGAAAAGGCGACTGCGCACGCTGTTGTGCCATGCGGTGCTGCCGCTGTAGCCTTCGCCGCCCTCGGCCTTGCGCGCGCGGCTGGTGCCCTTGTCAACGTGCGCCAGTAGCAGGACAGATGCATCGTTGTCGCGTGCGATCCAGCCCAGGCTGCGAATGAATGCCCGCACCTGGCGGCGCTGGATTTCGTCGCCGCCGTAGGCATCGCTGGCGTTGTCCACGATCACCAGATCAGCACCCTTCGCCAGATTGCACAGCTCGGCATAGCTGCCTGTCGTGGCGCCAGCATCGCGGCCACCAGCGGTGGCGAAAAGCTCGGGGTGGTCGGTGCCGTCGAACACTTGCAGATTGGCCAGCTCCTCGGGTTCTATGTCCCACTGGCGGCAGATATGCGCCAGCCGGTGCCGCACGATAGCTCCACTGTCCTCCAGGCTCAGGAACAACACGCGCCCAGGCTCTGTATCCACCCCGAACAATGGGCGGCCCGTGGCCACAGCGACCGCCAGCATCAAAGCAATTGTGCTTTTGCCGGTGCCACCGTGCGCGCCCAGCAAAGCCACCACACCGCGCGGAAGATAGCCATTCCAGACAAAACGCGGGGCAGGGGATGGCGCAGAAACTACGTCAAACACCGACACGGGCGCCAGCTTCGGGCCTGTCGGCTCGTCGTGGTCGAACGCCAGCGGCTCAAAACCTGCGCTGTGTCGTGGGCGGTCTTGCAGCCCCTCATAGTTGGGCGAAGTCTGCCCGGCGGTGCGCGCGCTCTCCAGTGTCTTGCGCACCTCGTCCGGTTCCAGGCCAGCCGCCAATGCTGCGCGCTCCATCGTTACCGCCACTTGCTGCCAATCCAGACGGCCAGCGGCAGACAGCCGGGATAGCCCGTAGGCTGCGCCATTCAGCACGTCGTTGCGCCCACCCTCAGGCGCGGCCAGAACTGCGCTTGTAGCCCGTTCCAATGCCCGCTGCGTGTAGGGGTCGCGCTCAGTGCTTTGTAATGGCTGCGTGGCGTTTGTAGGAGCTGCCTTCTCCTCCGTCACCACATCCAAAAGCCACTGCGGGCAATCAGCCATGAGGCTCTGCCCGATCCACTGATACACCTTGCCGTCGATGCTGCTAGGTGGCGCCACCAGATAGCCCCCATGCGCGCGAACGTCGATGCCCGGACGGATGCCCGCGCGGTTCTTCACGCGCACCTCGGGCGGCTTTTTGAAATACAGGTGCCAGCCGCCGGTGGTGGTTTCAACTGTGAGGGTTTCAGGTATCCCCCCATGCGGCGCTGCCAGCTCGGCCATGGTGGCGTGCCCGTCAACGTCTTTCACGTCAATGTCCACGCCCAGCAGATCAGGCGGCAGTGCAATGCCGATGTTGGCACCAGGCCAGCGTGTCCACCATGCGCGGATTGTGCCGGGGTCGGTGCTGGCGTCTTTCAGGCCGTGCTCGGTGGCGGGGCGTTTCGTGTTTGGCAGGAGTGGGAAAACGGGCCAATCGCTGGCGGCATAGTCCAGTGCCTCCAGCATCATGAGGTTGTTGCTATCCGCAGTGGGGCATGGGAAAATAGCAGCGCACTCTTTGGAAGTCGCCGTGGTGGTGTGGTAGCCCCCGGCGGCTTTTGTTTTGGGCACGCTCGCGCCCACCTTGGTGGTGTTGGTGCTCATGGTCTTAGCCCCCCACTCGTTGCGCGGTGGCTTGCTTGCTAATCCATGCGTCGATTTCCGCTTTCACCCAGCGGGACGACTTGCCTACTTTGATTGGTTGGGGAAATTCACCAGCGGCTATTAGCTGGTAGATGCGACTACGGCCAAAACTGACGTAGTGCGAGAGAGGCTCAAACGCGAGTAGCGCAGGCGGGAAAGATGGGTGTGATGTTTTGGAGCGTGGGCGTCGTCGGTCTGAGTCGGGGTCGCCGTCACCATCGCCGTCATCGTCGGATGCTGCTACCTCCGGGGCACCTGCTGCGCTCTCGCCACCGCCACCGGCTTCTGGCATGTCGTCGGAGACGCTCAGGGCTGGGGCATGGTAGCGTCCGATGGTCTTACTTGGTGCTTTGATATAGCCGGTCTCAAGTGCCATGCGCATGAAGGATTCGTATTGGCTGCGGCTGTCGAACGGAGCGATCATCTTGTTTGTGATCATTTCTTGCCTTTCTAGAATGTCCAATGCTGTATAAAAAATCAGCACTGCGAGGACGCGCGCATTTTATGACGCTTTCCAATGGTGTGCAACACTATCCGTAGTGTCTTATCTATGGGTGAACACTACCTGTAGTGTTGCCATGAAAAAAGGCCCCGAAGGGCCTTGCTGTGAATGGGTTAAACCAGCGACTTGATTAACTGGTTTTGGTGTTGCAGCAGATAGGTCAAGCCTTCGCCCGCATTGACCCCGAACCAGTCGGCTGACCTGAACATGATGTTGTTTCGCTTCAGCTCTCGCAGCAGGGGGGAGTTGTCATAGCCAGCGACGGCGCGTATCTCGTCAAGCACGTCACGGGCCTGCACAATCCAGTGCACCAGGTCACTGAGCGCGGCGGCCTCGTTTGCAATGCCTTCATGGTCGTCACGCTGTTGAATTACATTCTGAGTAGCCATTTTCAAACCTCGTTTTGATGATGGTCAGACAGCCTCGGCGGTGCTTTCGCCTTGGCTGTCGCCTTTGCCGCACATGAACCGGCGTGCGGCTTGCCGGGTATCTCAAAGGGCCAGTGCTGCCAATGCGGAGCGCGCATGGTCGCGGGTCAAGTGCCCATAATGTTTCTCGATCATCGCCACGCTGGTGCCAGCCAGTTGCGCCACCGTCATGCTGTCCACGCCCGCGTGGATCAGGTCGGTGATGGTGCTGTGCCGGATGCTGTACGCGGTCGCCTTGGGCGGCAGCTCTGCCAGTGTTGCGGCCTTGTCGAACTGATAGCCCCATGTGTCCCGGCCCCATGGGCGGCCTGCCGAGTTGGTCAGGATGTGGGCGCCTGGCAGTTTGTCCTTGCAGTGCTTGGCGAAGAATGCGGCTGTGCTGTCGGGTAGAGAGATTTTGCGATCCCCTCCGGCCTTGTCCTTGCCGATGGTCAGCACGCCCAGGCGCTTGTCGAAGTTGCCCACCGTCAGTGCGGCCAATGCACCAGGGCGCAGGGGCAACATGCACAGGGCGCGCAGGAAGTCCGCCATGTCAGGCGCCGCGCACTCGATCAGCTTCTTTCGCTGCGTTCGATCGAGATACACGTCCCGGCGCTTGTCCGCATTCTTGATGGGCGCCAGCTTGCCGCGCCAGGCAAAGTCCGAAGTGGTCAGCCCGTCCTTGTACGTGTAGTTCAGCGCAGCCCTGAACGTGTTCATGTCCCGATTGATTGCGCTGTCGGAGCGTTGCTTGCCTTTGTTGGGGCCTGTTGGAGCCGGCTTGGCTCGCAGTGCCTTGCGCCATGCGTCGATGTGGGCGGGCGTCAGTTTTGTCAGTTCCACGCCCGATAGTTTCTGGTCATTCAGGACGTGGCGATCAAAGCGGGCTTGAGCATCGTCTGCGGCCTTGTCGCCCTTGGTCTCGCGCAGGTTCTGCACATAGCGCCTGCACGCACCGGCCACCGTCATGGCCTCGTTGCTGCCGCCTTTGCCCAGGTGCTCAAACCACGCCTGAGCCGCCTTGGATGCCGCGTCATAGCGCTGGTGGTCGGGCAGGTCAGTGAAGTCTCCCAGCGCCTTGAATTGCTGCTTGCCGCTGGCCTCATCCAGATTGCGCGCCGCCCAGGTTCCCGAGGTGCCTGCGGTCATCTTGCGGAACCCCACAAAGCAACCCTTTGCGATCTTGGCCCAGTAGGGTTCCCGGCGCGGCTTCAGCTTCGCGCGGTCTGAGACTTTGGATATGTTTGGCATGACGGCTTTGTACGAAAAGAGTACGAAAAACCATTATGTCTAAACATGGACAAACGTGGACAAAAAATTGCGCTCTCATAGGGAGAATGCTGTCCACGGGAGTCCCAATTTGTCCATTTTTCTGCCCAAGAGCGGCAGCGGCAAGGTGATGTGGCGCGCACTGCAGGAACAGGAAGCGCAGTGACCGGCCGCCCCCCACCGGTCTGACAAACAAGAGGCGCCGTTTTTGCGGCGGCTCTTTCAGCGGCGGCGGTGATCAGTGCGCCGCGCCAGCCAAGGTCAATTCGCCCAGGTCCCGTTCGAGCAGGGCGGGGTCGCCCAGCTGCAGTTCGATCAGGCGGCGCAGGTGGGTGACGCTGTCCAGGTCAATGCCCTTGCACAGCAGCCCGGCGTGCAGGCCCTGCACATGCGCCACCTCGGTGGACATGGCAATGTGGTTGCCGGTGTCGGCCAGGGGAACGGTCAGCTGGCACAACATGCCTTGCTCCAACGCAGCTTGCGCGGGCACCATGATCAACGCGCCCTTGAGGGACAAATCCTGCACATGCACGCTGAACGCATCGGTGGAGGTGGTCAGCAGGGCCGGTGCATCAAAACCGACGCGGACGAAGTGGCGGCGTTCGTGGGGCATCGCGGTCTCCTGGGCGAAGCGGGGGTGAACATATGCTAACCCAACGCAAGCGCGGCAGTTAATCTTTGGAGGTTTTTGCAAGCATTCGTTAACATGGGTTTTCCATCACCTGTGGGGCCCGATGTGAAACCTGGCGCGAACCGGCTGGCGCGGCAATACGCCGCTTGGCTGCGAGGCATTGTGTGGGCTGCAGTCCTGGCTGCCAGCGCCAGCGTGGCAGCGGCCCCGCGTGAGCTGCGTGTGGGCGTGTACTCCAACGAGCCCAAGGTGTTCGTGGAGGCCGATGGCAAGGCTGCGGGCATCTTTGTGGATCTGCTGCGGCTGGTGGCTGCGCGCGAGCAGTGGACCATCAAATACGTACCCTGCAGCTGGCAGGACTGCCTGGACGCGCTACGCCAGGGCCAGCTCGACCTGATGCCTGACGTGGCCCGGTCGCCAGAGCGCGAGATCCTGTACGACTTTCACCGCCTGCCCGTGTTGAACAGCTGGTCGCAAATCTATCGCACGTCGGGCGCGCCCATCTACTCGCTGTTTGACCTGCAAGGCAAGCGGGTGGCGGTGCTCAAGGGCTCCGTGCAGCGGTCCACGTTCCTGAACATGGTGGACAGCTTTGGCATCCAGGTCACCTTGGTGGACGCGTCCAGCCTCATGGATGCGTTTGCCATGGTGCAGCGGGGCGAGGCTGATGCGGTCATCTCCAACCACCTGTTCGGCAATTTCCATTCGGCCCGCTATGGCGTGGTGGACACGGGCATCGTGTTCCAGCCTGCTGCGCTGTTCTTTGCCACCGGCCCCGGGCGCAATGCAGACGTGCTGGCCGCCATTGACCGATCGGTCGAGGACTGGCGCAGTGGTGCGGACCCGTCCTATGCCCAGGTCATGCGCCACTGGGGCAGGCAGGACCCGGAAGTGCGGGTTTCGCCCTGGTTGTGGTGGGGGCTGGCAGGCCTGGTGGCTTTCGGTTTGCTGGCCGCGCTGACGGCTGCGATCTTTCGCCGCCAGGTGCAAGAGCGTACGCGCCACCTGCAGGACAGCGAGCAAAAATTGGCCGCCATTTTGGACAGCGTCGGGGCCTTTATCTATATCAAGGGCCAGGACTACCGCTACCAGTACGCCAATCACCAGACGCTGCAGTATTTCGGCAGGCCTGTGCATGAGGTGCTGGGCCATGATGACGCGGATTTTTTTGATGCGGCCACGGCCCGGCAGCTGCGCGCCAATGACCGGCGCGTGCTGGAGGAAGGCGAAACCCTGGAGGCGGAGGAGGTGAACACACCCTCCTCAAGCGGTGAGGCACGCGCGTTCCTGTCCATCAAGATTCCGCTGCGCCACGCGGACGGCAGTATCTATGCACTGTGCGGTATCTCAACCGACATCACCGAGCGCCGCAAGGCCGAAGAGTCGCTGCAGATCGCCGCCACGGTGTTTGAGTCGTTCGAGGGCATGATCGTCACCGGGCCGGACCAGCGCATCCTCAAGGCCAACCAGGCCTATGCGCGGCTGACCGGCTACACGGTGGACGAACTGGTGGGCCAGACACCGCGTTTGCTGCACTCGGGCCGCCAGGACGCGTCCTTTTACGCTGCCCTGAAGAACATCTTGCACGCCACCGGCATGTGGCAGGGGGAGGTATGGAACCGGCGCAAGGATGGCACCGAATACCCGGCCTGGATCACCATCACCACCGTGCGCTCGCCGCGCGGCGAGATTACGCACTATGTGGGCACGCAGACCGATATCTCCGGCCGCAAGGCGGCCGAAGAAGAGATCAGGCTGCTGGCCTTCTACGACCCGCTCACGGGCCTGCCCAATCGCCGGCTGATGAACGACCGCCTGCAGCACAGCCTGGCCGCCTGCGCGCGGTCGGGCGCGGGAGGCGCGCTGTTGTTTGTGGATCTGGACAACTTCAAGGACCTCAACGACACCCAGGGCCATGAACTGGGCGACCAGCTGTTGCGTCAGGTTGCCGCGCGCCTGGGTGGCTGTGTGCGCATGGGCGACACCGTGGCGCGCCTGGGAGGGGACGAATTTGTGGTGCTGCTGGAGGGGCTCAGCCCCCAGGCGCACGAAGCCGCCGGCCAGGCCGAAACGGTGGGGCGCACCGTGCTGCAGGCGCTCAGCCAGAACTACCAGCTCGACGGCCATACGCACCACAGCTCCTGCAGCATCGGCATCGCGCTGTATGCCGATGCGCGCGGCTCGGTGGACGAGCTGCTCAAGCATGGCGACATGGCCATGTACCAGGCCAAGGGGGCAGGGCGCAACACCTTGCGGTTCTTCGATCCACGCACCCAGGCCAACGTGACGGCGCGCACACTGCTGGAAGCGGGCTTGCGCGAGGGGCTGCGCGAGGGGCAGTTCCTGCTGCATTACCAGGCGCAAATCCACCAGCAGCAAGGCATTGTGGGCGCCGAGGCGCTGGTGCGCTGGCAACACCCGCAGCGCGGGCTGGTGTCTCCGGCCGAGTTCATCCCGGTGGCCGAGGCCTCGGGCCTCATCGTGCCGCTGGGGGTATGGATTTTGCGCACCGCCTGCCAGCAATTGGTGGAGTGGGCCCGCGACCCGCAGACTGCCCACTGGACCCTGGCGGTGAACGTGAGTGCAAGGCAGTTCCGCCACAGCCATTTTGTGGATGAAGTGCTGGGCGTGCTGGAAGAGACCGGCGCCAACCCGCGCCGGCTGAAGCTCGAATTGACGGAGACCCTGTTGCTGGACGACGTGGAGGACACCATACAGCGCATGGACACCCTGCGCGCGGCGGGGCTGGGCTTCTCGCTGGACGACTTTGGCACGGGCTATTCCAGTTTGAGCTACCTCAAGCGGCTGCCGCTGGACCAGCTCAAGATCGACCAGAGCTTTGTGCGCGACCTGCTCACCGATGCCAACGACGCCAGCATTGCCCGCACCATCGTGACTTTGGCCCGGAGCCTGGACCTGGGGGTGATTGCCGAGGGGGTTGAGACCCTGGAGCAGCGCGACATGCTGGCCGGGCTGGGTTGCCACACCTGGCAGGGCTACCTGTTTGGGCGCCCGGGGCCCGCCGATGCGCTGCGGCAGGCGGTGGCCAGCGCGGCGACTTTGTGACGCCTTCGGGCGTATGGAGGGCCGCGACCGGGGCGCACTCGGCTTTGCGCTACCTCATCCATTGCCAACAACTGTCGCCATTGGCTGACATTTTGTAGCGTGTGAACGGTGTAAGGTACGGCAGGTCTTGTGACCGACACAGAGCCGCCTTCCCCATGTACGCACTGTCTGCGTGCACGGTGTGGCAGTCAGCAGGAGCTTTCCATGAAAAACACCATTCTTCCCACGATCCGTCTTCTTGTTTCTGGCGCAACGGCAGCTTTGCTGCTCGGCTTGGCGGGCGGCGCGCATGCGCAGGCCTACGTCAACGCCACCGTGGGGGGCGAACTGGCACCCGGTGTGTATGGCCGCATAAACATCGGCAACGCGCCACCCCCTCCGCTGATTTACGCGGAGCCGGTCATCATCCAGCGGCCTGCCGTGGTGGTGCCACGTGCACCCATCTATCTGTATGTGCCGCCGGGCCATGCCAAGAACTGGGGCAAACATTGCGCCCGCTACAACGCTTGCAGCCAGCCCGTGTACTTTGTGCAAGAGCCGCCACCGCGCCGTGGCAACCCCTACCAGGGCCCTCGGGGTCGCGACGACCAACGATGGGATGACGACCGTGGGCGCGGCGGCAAACACGACCGCGACCATGACCGGGGACATGGGCGGGGCGAGGGCCGTGGCAAGGGCCACGGCAACCGGGACTGAGCAGGGTGCTCAGTGCAGGGCCTGGGCCGGGTAGTGAAGCAGGCCCTGCCCCGTAGCAGATTGTGCGGTGGCAGGGGCCCGTGCGGTGCCTGCGGTTAAGCTTCGGGCCTTATGGCCCAAGTCTCGTTTTCTCCCCCTTTCACTACCCCGTCTGACGTCGCGAGCCAGTTGCGCAGCAGCGGTTTTGCCGTACTCAGCCCTGCGGCCGTTGCCGAATGGGTGGGCTGTGATCTGTCTGCGCTCATGGCCCTCAATGGCGACTGGGCGGCCTTGCCCCCCGACGAGTTCCTGAAAGACGGTGGTCGCTACCGCCGCCGCCGCCATGCCTGCTTTGTGCTGCAGGACGGCCAGATGCAGCAGGTGCCGCACCGGGCCCACTGGCAACCGGTGGAGTACAACGCGCTGCACGGTGGCATGGAGCGCTGGTTTGCGCCGATGGAGCCGGCCACCGTGGCACAACCCGTGTGGCGGCAACTGCTGTCTGCGCTGGCGGGCGTATCGGACGCCGTGTTTGCCAGCCCGCAGGCCCCCGCGCCCTGGTTTGTGGAGGCGCACCAGTTTCGCATCGACACCACGGACGGCATTGGCCGCCCCACGCCCGAGGGCGCCCACCGCGACGGCGTCGATCTGGTGGCGGTGTTTTTGGTGGGGCGCGAAGGTGTCAAGGGCGGCGAGACGCGGGTGTTTGAAGCAACCGGCCCCGGCGGGCAGCGCTTTACGCTGACGGAGCCGTGGTCCCTGCTGCTGCTGGACGACGCACGCATGATCCACGAGTCCACCCCCATCCAGCCACTGGGCGACGCTGGTTACCGCGACACCTTGGTGGTGACCTGCCGCCGAGGCAACTTCCAGGGGGCGGACGTGGTGGGGCAGGTGCCGCCCGTGGCGTAAACGAACCTGTGGGAGTGCATCCGATTTGATGCGAATCAAGATGCGCGGTAAGGTGGGCGTTCACACTGCACTTTGTGGGGCCACAAGCCCGTCACACCATTCAACCCAAGGAGATGCACCATGTTCAAGCACATTCTGGTTCCTGTCGATGGTTCCAAGACCTCGATGCTGGCCGTGTCCAAGGCCGCAGGCCTGGCCAAGACCTTTGGCAGCACCGTCACCGCGGTGTACGTGATCGATCCCTATCCCTTCACTGGCGTGGGTGCGGACTTTGCCTACGGCCAGGCGCAGTACATCAGTGCAGCCACGGCTGAGGCCAACGCAGCGTTGGAAGCCACCAAGAAAGCCATGGCCGATGCGGGCGTGCAGGTCACCACCGTGGTGGGCGAGGGCCATGCAGTGCACGACGGCATCCTGCGCGCGCTGGAGAGCACGGGCGCCGACCTCATCGTGATGGGCTCGCATGGCCGTCGTGGCCTCGAAAAGCTGGTGCTGGGCAGCGTCACGCAGCGTGTGCTGGGGGTGGTGCACATCCCTGTGCTGGTCGTGCGGGACTGATTGTTTTTGCACTATGCAAAACGGCTCCTTTCGGAGCCGTTTTTTATTGCAGAGAGCGCTTCAGGCGGTCACTCGATCTTTGCGCCAGAGGCTTCCACAATGCCCTTCCACTTGGCGTAGTCAGCCTTGAGCAGGGTGTTGAACTGAGCGGCCGACATGGCCTCTGGCTCGGCGCCCTGGGCGTGGATGGCGGCCTTCATTTCAGGGGTGGCCAGCAGCTTGTTGATTTCTGCGTTGACGACGTTCACCACGGTGGCTGGTGTACCGGCGGGCGCAAACACGCCGTACCAGGTGCTCACATCAAAGTCCTTGAAGCCCGACTCGGACACGGTGGGCACTTCGGGCATGGACGAACTGCGCTTGGCCGAGGTCACGGCCAGCGGGCGCAGCTTGCCCGACTTGATCTGGGCCATGGCGGATGGCACCGAGGACATCAGCAAATCCACGTTGCCCGACAGTGCATCCATCAGCGCAGGGTTGGAGCCCTTGTACGGGATGTGGCTGAGCTTGATGCCCGCAGCCTTCTCGAACAGGTCGCCCGCCAGGTGGATGGAGGTGCCGTTGCCGGGCGATCCGTAGGTGATGGTGCCGGGCGCAGCCTTGGCGGCAGCCACCACGTCGGCCAGCGTCTTGAACTTGGAGTTGGCACTGGTCGCAATGACCACGGGCGTGTAGGCCACATGGGCCACAGCGGTCAGGTCCTTGGTGGGGTCCCAGGTCAGGTTCTTGTACAGCCAGGGGCCGATCACCAGGTTGTCCTTCTGGCCCATGACCAGGTCGTAGCCCGTGGGCGCCGCCTTGACGGCCTCGCCAATGCCGATGGTGCCGCCCGCGCCGGCGCGGTTGTCGGCCACCACGGTCCACTTGGCGCTCTCCGTGAGCTTGGTGGCCACCAGGCGCGACAGGATGTCGGTGCCGCCGCCGGGCGGGAAGGGCACGATCAGGCGGATGGGCTTGGCCGGGTAGGCCGCCGCAGGGGCTGGCGCCTGGGCGTGGGCCGTGGTGCCCAGCGCGAAGGCGAGGGCGGTGAAGGAAAGCAGGGTGCGCATCATGGTGAGGGGTGTCTCCGTCGGTTCAGTGGTTTGCGGGCGGCCTTTGAGCCGCTGGGTGCGGCTGCGGCGGCCCGGCTGATCTGGGGCAGCGGGCGCCAATGATCGCTGATCGACTGTGGCGCTCGCATTGCCAATAGCGGGTGGCAGCATCGCGGGTGGCGATGGCAGTGTGCGCACCCGCGTGCAGGTCAGTGCGGGTCAGAGGCGCTCAAAAATTGCCGCAATGCCCTGGCCGCCGCCAATACACATGGTCACCAGCGCATAGCGGCCCTGGATGCGTTGCAGCTCGTGGAGGGCCTTGACGGTAATCAGCGCGCCGGTGGCGCCAATGGGGTGGCCCAGCGAGATGCCCGAGCCGTTGGGGTTGACCTTGGCGGGGTCCAGGCCCAGATCCTTGGTCACGGCGCAGGCCTGGGCGGCGAAGGCCTCGTTGGCTTCGATCACATCCAGGTCGTTGACGGTGAGGCCCGCCTTCTTCAGCGCCAGCTGCGTGGCGGGCACGGGGCCAATGCCCATGTATTTGGGGTCCACGCCCGCGTGGGCGTAGGCCACCAGCCGGGCCAGCGGCTTGGCACCGCGTGCCTTGGCGGCACCGGCTTCCATCAGCACCACGGCGGCGGCAGCGTCGTTGATGCCCGACGCGTTGCCAGCGGTCACCGTGCCGTTCTCTTTGATGAACACGGGCTTGAGCTTGGCCAAGTCGTCCATCGTGGCGCCGGGGCGGAAGTGCTCGTCGGTGGCGTACTGCACGTCGCCCTTCTTGCTCTTCAGGGTGACGGGCACGATCTGGTCCTTGAACAGCCCGTTTTGCGTGGCGCGCTCGGCCCGGTTGTGGCTTTCGACCGCCAGCTTGTCCTGGTCTTCGCGGCTGATGCCCCACTTGGCGGCGATGTTCTCGGCCGTCACACCCATGTGGATGTTGTGGAAGGGGTCGTGCAGCGCGCCGATCATCATGTCCACCATCTTGGTGTCGCCCATGCGGGCGCCCCAGCGCATGTTCAGGCTGGCAAAAGGCACGCGGCTCATGTTCTCGGCACCGGCGCCAATGGCCACGTCGGTGTCGCCCAGCAGGATGGACTGGCTGGCGCTGACGATGGCCTGCAGGCCCGAGCCGCACAGGCGGTTGACGTTGAACGCGGGCGTGCCCTCGGCGCAGCCGCCGTTGATGGCCGCCACGCGCGACAGGTACATGTCCTTGGGCTCGGTGTTGACCACATGGCCGAACACCACGTGGCCCACGTCCTTGCCTTCCACGTGGGCGCGGGCGAGCGATTCGCGCACGACGAGTGCACCCAGCTCGGTGGGGGGCACGTCCTTGAGGCTGCCGCCAAAGGTGCCAATGGCGGTGCGCACTGCGCTGACGACGACGACTTCACGGGTCATGGGGAGGTCCTTTCAGAGAAATTCAGGTCAAAATGGCTGCAAGCGCTAGTAAATCATGCGGTCGCAGCTATCAAAATAGGAGTAATCGGGCTCACGCCTCGCGCACGTCGGCCACCGGGTTGGTGCCGAAGTCTGCGCGCTCCAGCCAGGCGAGCACGCGGGTGGCGGCGTCGGCAGGCGATGTGAGCTGGCCACCCGTCTTGAGGTTGGCGAAATTCTGGCGGTCCGGGAAGGCGGCCGGGTCGGCGCCGCGCAGCTGAACCTGCATGTCGGTGTCGATCACACCGGGAGCCAGCGAGCATACCTTGGCCCCATGGGGCTTGAGGGCCTCGTCCAGCGCCACGCAGCGGGTGAAATGGTCCATGCCCGCCTTGGCGGCGCAGTAGGCGGCCTGCGAGGCCATGGCCCGGCGGCCCAGGCCCGACGAGATGTTGAGCACCTTGCGTGGCACCGTCCAGGCGTCCGTCGCGCCCAGGAAGGCGGCGGTGAGCTGCATGGGCGCCTCCAGCCCCACGCGCAGGGCGGTGGCCAGGTCGTCCACGTCGCTGGCCGACAGCGGCGCAATGCGCGGGATCATGCCCGCGTTGTTGATGAGGGTAGCGCTGGCAAACGCCTGCGGGCCCTGGGCTTGCAGCCAGGCTTGCAGCTTGTGGGCCGCCTGCTCGCCCTGCGACAGGTCTTGCTGCCACTGTTCAATGGTGACGCCTGCGGCCCGGGCCTCGGCGGCCAGGTCGTTGTTGGCACTGCGGGCAATGCAGATCAGGGTGTTGCCGCTGCGCAAAAGCTGCTGGGCCATGGCCAGGCCCATGCCGCGTGATGCGCCGGTGAGGATGTAGAGGTGGTTTTGAGGCATCCCGCCATGTTACTGCGCAGTACACAGGAGCGGGAGCCGTCACTGCCCTCTGCGTGACTCCAGCGAGGCCAGCAGCAAGGCCAGCCGTGCGTCCAGCGCCGCTATATCGGCCGCCTTGAGGGCCGACAGGATGCGGTGTTCGTTGGCCACGTGGGCCTCCACCGCGCGGTCGATCAGCTCCAGCCCCTGGGGCGTGAGCTGCACCAGCAAGCTGCGGGCATCGGCCGGGTTGGGCAGGCGCTCGATCCAGCCCTGGGCTTCGAGCTTGGCCATGCGGTGCGTCATGGTGCCGGACGTGACCATGAGCGTGGAGAACAGCGTGGTCGGCGCCAGGCAGTAGGGCGCGCCGCTGCGGCGCAGCGTGGCCAGCATGTCGAACTCCCAGCGGCTCAGGCCGAAATCGGCAAAGGTTTCATCCAGCCGCCGCTCCAGCAGCACGGCACAGCGCTTGATGCGCCCGATGGGGCCCATGGGACTGGCGTCCAGGTCGGGGCGCTCGCGTTTCCACTGGGCCAGGATGGCATCGACGGCGTCGGGTGGGCGTGGGGTGGCCATGGGCTTGTGGTGGTTGAATTGTCTTGAATTCGAGATTGTATGGTAGAGTTTTTGTCTTGAATTAAAGATAAATACATGACCTCTGCACAATCCACAGCAAGCTCTTCGGTATGGCTGGACGCGCTTGCCACGGCGCTCGGGCCCGTCATTTGGGGCTCGACCTACATCGTCACCACCGAGCTGCTGCCGCCTGACCGGCCCTTTACCGCCGCGCTGCTGCGTACCTTGCCCGCAGGTTTGCTGCTGGTGCTGTGGTGCCGCCGCTGGCCGGCCTGGGGCGACTGGGTGGGGTGGCGGCGCCTGTTGGTGCTGGCGGCGCTGAACATTGGCGTGTTCCAGGCGCTGCTGTTTGTGGCGGCCTACCGGTTGCCCGGCGGCGTGGCGGCCGTGGTGGGCGCCGTGGGGCCGCTGGTGGTGATGGGCCTGACCTGGGCGCTGGACCACCGGCGCCCGCCCGCATTGGCGCTGGCTGCGGGGGCTTTCGGTGTGCTGGGCATGGCGGCGCTGCTGTTGTCGCCCGGTGCGCGCTGGGACATGGTGGGCGTGGCTGCCGCGCTGGTGGGCACGTTGTGCATGGCGGCGGGCACGTTCTGGTCGCGGCGCTGGCGGTCTGACTTGCCGGTGCTGGCGTTTACCGGCTGGCAGTTGCTGGCGGGCGGCCTCATGCTGGCGCCGGTGGCGTGGGCGGTGGACCCGCCTTTGCCTGCACTCACTGCCACCCACATTGCGGGTTATCTGTACCTCAGCCTGGCGGGCGCGCTGGTGGCCTATGCGCTGTGGTTCCGTGGCATTGCGCGCCTGCCGTCGGTGGCGGTGTCGTCGCTGGGGCTGCTGAGCCCCGTCACGGCGGTGCTGCTGGGCTGGGCGCTGCTGGGGCAGGCCATGACGGGGGTGTCGCTGGTGGGCATGCTGGTGGTGCTGGCAAGCATCCTGGCCGTGCAGTGGGCCATGTCGCGTGCCGCGCCGCCGGGCGGGCGCTGACCGTCAAACATCATTTGCTATCGAATAAATAGCGATTGGCGCATGTTCCACTAGCGCTATCGCGCAATTTCGCTAGAAATCGGCCGCCCACTCCAGCGCGATCTGCTCGCCCGTGCCGGGGTGCGCAAAGGCCAGGTGGCTGGCGTGTAGCAGCAGGCGCGGCGCCTGTGCCTGCGTGGCGGCATCGGCATACAGCGCGTCGCCCAGGATGGCGTGGCCGATGGCGGCCAGGTGCACGCGCAACTGGTGGGTGCGGCCGGTGAGGGGCTCCAGCTCAACGCGGGTGGTCTGTGCCGTCGCGTCGTGCGCCAGCGCGCGCCAGCGGGTCAGGCTGGGTTTGCCCACAGCGTGGTCGATGACGCGCAGCGGGCGCCGCTCCCAGTCGACGGCAATGGGCAGGTCGATTTCGCTCCAGTCGCCACCCACGGTGCCCAGCAGCCCTTGCACCACCGCTTGGTAGCGCTTGTGCACCAGGCGCTCGGCAAACGCGTGGCCCAGGCGGCGCTGCGCGTCGATGTGGCGCGCCATGAGCACGAGGCCCGAGGTGGCCTGGTCCAGCCGGTGCACGACGAGCGCACCGGGCCAGCGCTGCTGTGCGCGGGCGCTCAGGCAGTCTTGCTTGTCGGGGCCCCGGCCGGGCACACACAGCAGGCCTGATGGCTTGCACAGCACCAGCAGGTCATCGTCTTCGTACAGCGCCTCTACGCCATCTGCCACGGGCTCAGGCAGGGTCATGGCCCACGATCAGCCGCTGCACGGTGGCGCAGAGTTCTTCCACATCGTTGGGTTTGTGGATCAGGGCCTGGGCGCCTTCGGCTAGCGCAGCCTGCTCGATCTCGGCCGTGACGTAGCCCGAGGCCAGGGCCACGGGCAGATCGGGGCGGATGAGGCGGGCCTCGCGCACCAGGTCCACACCGCAGAAGCCGGGCATGTTGTAGTCGGTGACCAGCAGGTCATAGGCTTGTGGGGCGGTCCGCAGCGCCGCCGTGGCCTCGTGCGGGTCCGTATAGCCGCTGACCTCATAGCCCCGGCGGCGCAGCAGGCGCTGCACCAAAAAGACCAGGGCCTGGTCGTCGTCCACGTACATCACATGGTGTTTCTTGGACGGTGTGGGGCTGGGCGGTGCTGCGGGGACTGGCGCAGACGCTGTGACCTCTGTAGCTGAGGGGAATGCCTGCGGCGCCGGGTCGGTGGGCCCATCGGCCGCCGCGCTGGTTGGGGTGCTGGCCGTCGCGCCAGTCGCTACCGGAAAGTACAGTGTGAACCGGCTACCTTGGCCGGGCGCGCTTTGCACGTCCACCCCGCCTTCGTGTGTACGCATCACGCCGTGCACCACCGCCAGGCCCAGGCCGGTGCCCTGGCCCACGGGCTTGGTGGTGAAGAAAGGCTCAAAGATGCGCTCCAGCGTGGCGGCGTCCATGCCGGGGCCGGTGTCGCGCACCGTCAGGGCCACATAGTCGATGGGCGCCAGGCCCAGGCGCTCGGTCAGGCGCTGGTCGGGCTGCACCGTGGCCGCTTCCACATGGATGCTGCCGCGCTCGGTACCAATGGCATGGACGGCGTTGGTGCAAAGGTTGAGCAGGGCCTGCTCGACTTGCGTGGCATCGGCCAGCACAGGCGGCAGGCCCGCTTGCAGTTGCATGTGCAGTTCGATGGCGGGGGGCAGGGTCACGCGCAGCAGGCGCTCGGTGTCGTGCACCACCTCGGCCAGCGACACGGCCGAACGCTGCGGAGGTTCGTTGCGGCTGAAGGTGAGGATCTGGCGCACCAGGTCGCGCGCGCGGCGGCCGGCCTTGTCGATCTCCAGCAGGCTCTCCAGCACGGGCGAGCCTGCGGCGCAGTCGGCCTTGGCCAGCTCCACATTGCCCAGGATGGCACCCAGGATGTTGTTGAAGTCGTGCGCAATGCCCCCGGCCATGGTGCCCACGGCCTGCATCTTGTGCGACTCGCGCAGCTGGGCTTCCAGCTCGTTGCGGTGCGCCTCGGCCTTCTTGCGGCCGGTGAGGTCGCGGGCAAACACGGTGGTGGTTTCCCCGTCGGCATGGCGTTCGAACGACACGCTCACCTCCACGGCCAGCTCCTTGCCGCTGGCGGTCAGGGCCGTCATCTCGCCCAGCAGGGCCTGCGTGGTGAGCTGGGCAAACGCCAGGGCTTGGGCGGCATCGGGCAGAAAGCGGTCGAGCGTGCTGCCCAGCGCATCGCTGGCGCTGCACTGGAACAGCGCGGCGGCGGTCGGGTTGAACACGGTGATGCGCTGGTGCTGGTCCACGCAGATGATGGCGTCCAGCGCGGAGTTGATCACGGCCTCCAGCCGCTTTTCGCTGGCGCGGATCTGCTCGTTGCGTTGCTGCAGGGTCTCGGCGCTGTGCTGCAGCGCCTGGCGCTCGGCCAGCAGCGGGCCCTGGTCGATCACGGCGCACAAAAACTGCGACAGCGGCGGGCCGCTGGTTTGCGGTGCATCGATGTGGGCAATATGCAGGTCGCCGGTGATGCGCGTGGCCTCGCTGATGGTGAACACCACCTCCTTGACCTCGCTGTGCCCCAGGTCCTGCGCATGGGCAAAGGCCTCGCGCACGCGGGCAGCGTCTTGCGGGCACACAAAAGGCATCAGCGCGGTCAGTGGCCGGTCGCGCTCCGTGGGCTGGAACGAGCGGTGCGCCATGGAGTTGGCCTGCACCACCATGTCGTGGTCGTCCACCACCATAAGGGCCAGCGGCACGCTGGCAAACAGGGTTTCGAAGCGCTCGTAGGCGCTTTCGGCCACAGCCTGGCTGTAGCGCAGTACCTTGTTCTGGCTTTCCAGCTCGGCCTGGTAGGCGCGCAACTCGGCCACCAGGCCCTCTGCCGATGCGCCGGGGGCGCGGGGATGGGGGGCGGGTGGGCGCGGCGTGGGCTCTGCGGCTGCGCTTTGGCGGCCTGCAGGGTCCAGAAAAGACAGGTCGGGTTCACTCATGAAGGGGCGCGGTCAGCCGGGAGTTGACCCGGGCATTCACGGGCCACGAGTGTACGCCCACGTGCTCAGCGCCTGTGCAGCAGCACCTGTGCCAAAACGCCTCGCTGCAGCGTGCCGCCGGGGCGATTGTTGATCAATCGCGAACAATCCTTTTCTTTGGCAGGGCTTACCGAACCGATGTGGGGTGCCTACAGTTCCACCATCAACGCATCCATCGATCAATTTCTTTTTTCAGAGACCTTGCCATGACCATCGACACATCCGCCGCCCAACCCCTGCTGAACAAACTGCAATGGCGCTACGCCGCCAAGAAGATGAACCCCGCCAAGGTGGTTCCACAGGACAAGGTGGAGCGCATTCTTGAAGCCGCCCGCCTGGCGCCCACGTCCAGCGGCCTGCAGCCGTTCGAGATCATTGTGGTGACCGACCCTGCCGTGCGCGCCAAGATCCAGCCCATCGCGTGGAACCAGGCTCAGATCACCGACGGCTCGCACCTGCTGGTGTTTGCTGCCTGGGACAACTACACGGCGGACCGCATCAACATGATGTTCGATTTGACCAATGATCAGCGTGGCTTCAAGAACGAAGGCTGGGAAAACTACCGCCAGATGCTGCTGAGCAGCTACCCCCAGCGCGATGCCGAAGTGAACTTCCAGCACGCCGCCCGCCAGGCCTACATCGGCATGAGCGCTGCCCTGATCGCTGCGGCGTTTGAAGAAGTGGACTCGACGCCTATGGAAGGCTTTGACCCCAACGCGCTGGATGAAATCCTGGGCCTGCGGGCGCGCGGTCTGCGCAGCGTCGCCATCTTGCCGCTGGGCTACCGCGCCGACGAAGGCGACTGGCTGGTGAACCTGAAGAAGGTGCGCCGCCCCCGCGAGCAGTTCGTGACCGAAGTCTGAGGCACTCGTCCTCTGTCATAAAAAAGGCTGGACCAGTGGTCCAGCCTTTTTTGCGTGGGGAGCCTTATCGTGTGGCAGGCGCTGCATCCGTCACGCGGCGCATGGGTGTGAGCACAAAGGCCAGTGCGGCCAGCACCACCAGCGTACCCCCGCTGGCGGCAAACAGCTGGGTCAGCGTGATGCTCTTCATTACCCAGCCGGTGACGGCGGCCGAGATGGGTGCCAGGCCCATGAAGATGAACATGAACAGGCTCATCGCGCGGCCCAGCAGGGCGGGCGGGACCCGGTGCTGGATCCAGGTGAACACGCTCACCTGCATGAAGCCGCCGAGCAGACCGATGACCAGCATCAGCACCGCGCCCTGCCACACGGCGGTGATCAGACTCAGCGGCATGAACAGCGCGCCAATGACGGCGTCGAACGCCAGAATGGTCATGCCCAGGCTGCCAAACCGCAACCGGGGCACCATGCCCGACACCACCATGCCCAGCAGCGTGCCCGCGCCATGGGCGCCCACGATGATGCCGAAGGCGGCGGCACCGAGCTGCGGGCTGCTGCTGGCCAGCACCGGAATGGCGATGTGGATGGGGCCCATGATGAACAGGGCAATGGCGCTCCAGTACAAAAAGCAGGTGCGCAGCTCGCTGTCGCGCCAGAAGTGACCCAGGCCCTGCGCCACCGAGGCGAGCACCGCCTGCGGCGCGGCTGTGGGGGCCGAAGGGTCTGCATGGGTCTGTACCTTGGACAGCGTCCATGCCGACACGGCAAAGCTCAGCGCATCCAGCGCAAAGGCCATGCCGATGCCGGCGGCGTTGGCGTGCGCTGGCGTATCTGCGGCAGTGGGGCCAGCGCCACCGGCGCCAAACAGCGCAATCAATAGCCCCGCGAGCAAGGGCCCCAGGAACATCGTCAGCTGCCGCAGGCCCAGGCTGATGCCGTTGGCAGCCTGCAGCTGGGGGCGCGCCACCACCGACGGCATCATGGCAGTGCCGGCCGGAATGCTGAAGGCCGTGGCCAGCCCAATGCCCAGCGACAGCGCGTACACCATCCACAGCGACAGCGTGCCTGCAAACACCAGCCCCGCCAGCGCGGCCAGCAGCACCAGGTTGACGTATTTGGTGATCATCAGCACCTGCTTGGGCGAATGGCGGTCCACCAGCGCGCCACCGATCAGGATGAACAGCGCGCGTGGGACGCTGATGAGGGCCAGCACGGTGCCCAGCACCAGCGTGTCGCCCGTCATCTGCAGCACCAGCCAGGGCAGCGCGATCAGCGTGAACTGGTCGCCCAGCATGGACAGGGCCGAGCCGCCAATCATCCAGCGGAAGTTACTGTCCTTCAGCAGCGCGGCGCGCGGGTCTGCGTTCTGGCTTGCAGGGGCCGCATTGGGTGTGTGGGTAGGACGGGGTGAGGTATCAGGTCGCATGAGCGAGGTCTCCCAAAGAATGACGGGTGTGCGTTCGGCCTGTGAGCAAGCGGCCCACAGCGGTAAAACGCACAAACAGGTGGTAGCTGGCCAGGCACAGGGCCGTGGTGGCCAGCACGTTGATCAGCATCTTGGCCAGGGCCGGAACGGGCAGACCGTACAGCAGCGCACCCAGGCCGATGGTGAGTGGCAGGTGCACGAGGTACACCCAGTACGAACTGTCGGCCAGATAGGCCAGCCAGGCGCGGGGCTGGCCGACATGGCGCAGAAACAGCCCGATCAGCGCAAAGCTCCACAGCCACGACGCGCTGTTGTAGGCCAGCGCCATCCAGAACTGCAGGTGCCGGGTGGCCGATACCGGCGCGGCCAGCAGGTCGGTGAACGCCCCGGTGACGAGTACCAGTGCAAAGGCCGATGCCTCGGGCTGGGCCAGCACTTCTGACAGCAGCGCGGTGAGCAGAAACCCCACCAGCCCCAGGCCCGCCAGCGCAGGCCAGTGCCGCTCGTAGCGCGCCATCAGCGTCTTGCGGTGCACATACAGGCACAGGCCAAAGCCGTAGAACAGCCCGTTGTGTATCCACTCCGCCAGCGGCGGCAGGAAGGACCCGCTGGGCGTGACGATGCCGTGGTCGTAGCCCGCGCCAATCCAGGCCAGCGGCAGCGTGAGCACCAGCAGACCGGTTGGAGTGCCTCCCAGCCAGAGGGCTCCGCGCTGTAAGGCCTGCTGCATCCCTGCGGGCAAGGCGCGCACTGCCATCCATGCCAAGGGCGTCAGCAGCGCCAGCCACAACAGCATCCACAAGAACCAGAGGTGCATGGTGGCCGGGCCTTGGGGCACATTGGGGCCCCGGGGTAGCAGGCTACGGTCCACGCCCCAGGTGCCATAGGCCATGCGGTGCAGGAACATCAGCCCGAGCAACGCGCAGGCCACGAACAGCGGCGGCCAGAACAGCGCAAAGGGCAGGCCCAGGCGGCGCAGCCGGTTGCGCACCATGCCAGCCAGGCCGTGGCGTTGGACCAGCGCCGCCACGAAGAACCCGGCGAGGATGAAAAACAAGGGCATGCGGAAGGCATGGATCACCGCCACCAGCAGGTCCGCCAGAGGGCTGGACTGGTAGTCGTGCCAGGGCAGGGGCGAAGGCCGGCTCATGTAGATGACCGAGACATGCAGCACGATGCCCAGCCACATCATGGTGGCGCGCAAGTTATCCAGCGCGTGCAGCCGCCGGGTGGGGGCTGAGGGGCTGGAGGAGGGTGTCGATCCGTTCATGGGGATCGACTGTGGGGCCTCACGTTGCGTGAGGGTCAAGCACTTTTCAGTGTTTTTTTGGGAGATGGTGTGATCGCCTCAGCGGCGCGCAGGGACTGCAGCAGTCACGGCAGGTGCTGGCATCGCATGTGCCAGCGCCGCCTGCAGATAGGCGCGCACGGGGGCGCTCAACGGCGATCCCGCCTGCAACAGTGGCTCGTTGGCCGACGCCGTGAGCAGCTTCTGGCGCAATGGCGCATCGCTGTGGGTCAGCTGGTCGAGCAGCGTGTTCCAGCGCACGGCTGCACCCGCTGCATCTGCATGGTCCCAGGGTACTTGGCGGTCCAGCAATTGCTGTACGTCGCGTTCCAGTGCCGCCCACGCGGTGTGAGGCACATGGCCCAGCATGCGCAGGTCGTCGCGGGTCAGGTACTTCTCCAGCAGCGCCAGGCGCAGCTTGATGGCCGTTTCAACGTATTCGATCATGTCGCCGGGCGGCGCGTGGTTGCGCCCCTGGGCGCTGGGCTCGGTGCGAAACATATGGCCCCAGCGGTCCAGCAGGTCCAGATCGCCCCCCATCCAGTGCAGCATCAGTGCCATCCAGCGGTAGGCCAATGCCTGCACCTCGGGTGCATCGGGTGGCAGCTGGCGGTCCATGGCGCTGCGCACCAGGTCTTTGACAACGAGCCAGTCGGCCTCGATCAGGCTCCAGTTGGTGAAGATCTGCTTGAGTTCGGTGGTGCTGAAGTATTTGCCATAGGTAGTCATCAGCGCCAGCGCTTCGAGCCAGTTGCCCATGTCGGGCTCGGCACCCGCCATGAGGCCGTCGCGCAGCATGGTCAGGCGCCCGCGCAGCTCTGTAGCTTGGGTGATCTGTTGGTCCAACGCGCGGATCTGCTGGCCAATGATGCGCTGGGGCGCCACCCCTTCGCCTGCCAGCAACTCGGCAATATCGCTGAGCGCCAGGCCCATCTGGCGCATGGTCTGTATGCCATGCAGTCGCTGCACGTCGGCCTGGCTGTACAGGCGGTACCCCGCGTCCGACCGGCCCGAGGGCTTGAGCAGCCCGACCTCGTCATAGTGGTGCAGCGTGCGCACCGTGAGGCCGGTGCGCCGCGCGAGGTCACCGACCTTCAGCAGCATGGATCAGCGGCCGACGGAGATCAGCTCGATCTCGAAATTCAGCGTGGCGTTGGGGGGAATCACGCCACCCGCACCGGCTGCGCCATAGGCGATGGCGGGTGGGCAGGTCAGCTTGGCCTTGCCGCCCGGCTTCATACGCTGCACGCCTTCGGTCCAGCAGGGGATCACGCGGTTGAGCGGGAACGAGGTGGGCTCGCCCCGCTTGTAGGAGCTGTCGAACTCCTTGCCGTCCAAGAACGTACCCTTGTAGTGCACCTTGACCGTGTCGGTGGCCTTGGGCGATTCGCCTGTGCCGTCTTTGAACGATTCATAGACCAGGCCACTGGCCGTGGTGACGGGCTTGGAGGTCTGGGCCATGGCGGCGGGGGCCATCACAACGGTGGCGAGCAAGAGGCACAAGAGGTTTCGCAAAGGGGGCTCCTGAAAGAGTGAATCACAACGCAGCCCGCGATCTTATGCGCGTTCGTGCGGCGGCCTGTGGGAGCGGCACCACGAAAAAAGCCCTGGGCACGCGAGCGCCAGGGCTTGGGAGGCCAAGAACCACAGCAGCGGGTGCGCCACCGGGGTCGCTATGGCAGGGTCAGGCGTAGTCGCTCACCGGGATGCAGCTGCAGCTCAGGTTGCGGTCGCCCCACACGTTGTCCACGCGGCCCACGGGCGACCAGTATTTGTTGCTGCGCAGTGCGGCCACGGGGTAGGCTGCCGCTTCGCGGGTGTAGGGGCGGCTCCACTCGCCGCTCAGCAGGCTTTCTGCGGTGTGCGGGGCGTTCTTGAGCGGGTTGTTGTCCTGCGGCAGCTTGCCTGCTTCGATCTGGCGGATCTCCTCGCGGATGGCGATCATCGCGTCGATGAAGCGGTCAATCTCGAACAGCGTTTCGCTCTCGGTGGGCTCCACCATCAGTGTGTTGGGCACCGGGAAGCTCAGCGTGGGGGCGTGGAAGCCGTAGTCAATGAGGCGCTTGGCCACGTCTTCGGCCATCACACCGCTCGTGTCCTTGAGCTGGCGCAGGTCCAGGATGCACTCGTGCGCCACATGGCCGTTCTCGCTCGCGTACAGCGTGGGGTAGTGGTCCTTGAGGCGTGCGCTGATGTAGTTGGCGCTCAGGATGGCGGTCTCGGTGGCAGCTTGCAGGCCCTCAGCACCCATCATGCGGATGTACATCCAGCTGATGGGCAGCACGGCGGCGTTACCCAGCGGGGCAGCGCTGACGGCACCCACGCCGCCTGCCACGCCCGCTGTGGCATGGCCGGGCAGGAAGGGCACCAGGTCTTCCACTACGCACACGGGGCCGACGCCAGGGCCGCCACCGCCGTGGGGGATGCAGAAGGTCTTGTGCAGGTTCAGGTGGCTCACATCGCCGCCGAACTCACCGGGGGCCGCCACGCCCACCAGCGCGTTCATGTTGGCGCCGTCCACGTACACGCGGCCGCCGTGGCTGTGTACCAGGGCGCACAGTTCCTTCACGCTGGTTTCAAACACGCCGTGCGTGCTGGGGTAGGTGATCATCACGGCGGCCAGGTTGGCGCTGTGCTGCTCGCACTTGGCTTTCAGGTCCACCAGGTCCACGTTGCCGTTGGCATCACAGGCCGTCACCACCACCTGCATGCCCACCATCTGGGCGCTGGCGGGGTTGGTGCCGTGTGCGCTGCTGGGGATCAGGCAGATGTTGCGGTGGCCTTCGCCACGCGACTCGTGGTAGCCCTTGATGGCCAGCAGGCCAGCGTACTCGCCCTGCGAGCCTGCGTTGGGCTGCAGGCTGATGCCCGCGTAACCTGTGGCCTGGCACAGCCAGGCACGCAGCTGCTCGTCCAGCTCCTTGTAGCCCACCAGTTGGTCAGCGGGGGCGAAGGGGTGCACGTTGGCAAACTCGGGCCAGGTGATCGGGATCATCTCGCTGGTGGCATTGAGCTTCATGGTGCAAGAGCCCAGCGGGATCATGCTGCGATCCAGCGCCAGGTCCTTGTCGGACAGCTGGCGGATGTAGCGCAGCATGCCCGTCTCGCTGTGGTGGGTGTTGAACACCGGGTGCGTGAGGTAGCTGCTCGCGCGGCGCAGTTCGGTGGGGATCAGCGGCTCCACGCCCTTTTCAAACGCATCGAAGGTGGGGAGCGCCTGGCCGTCCTTGGCGAAGATCTTCCACAGCAGCTCGATGTCGGCGCGTGTGGTGGTCTCGTCCAGCGAGATGCACAGGTATTCTTCAAAGTAAATTCGCAGGTTGGCGCCCATCTGTACTGCGCGGGCAGCTATGGATTTGGTAGCGGCGCCGGTGTGCAGGCTGAGCGTGTCGAAGGTCGCCTGTTCGCGCACCGGGGCACCCAGCTGCTTCAGGCCCTGGGCCAGGATGGCGGTGTAGGCCGCGACGCGTTGTGCAATGCGCTTGAGGCCTTCGGGGCCGTGGTACACGGCATACATGCTGGCGATCACGGCGGGCAATACCTGGGCCGTGCAGATGTTGGACGTGGCCTTTTCGCGGCGGATGTGCTGTTCGCGCGTTTGCAGGGCCAGGCGGTAGGCGGGCTTGCCATGCACGTCCACGCTTACGCCTACCAGGCGGCCAGGCATGGAGCGCTTGAATTCATCGCGGCAGGCCATGTAGGCAGCGTGGGGGCCACCTGCGCCCATGGGCATGCCAAAGCGCTGGGTGGTGCCCACCACGATGTCGGCACCTTGTTCGCCGGGCGGCGTGATGAGGGTGAGCGCCAGCAGGTCGGCAGCCACGATGAAGGCCGCTTGCTTGGCGTGGGCCTTTTCCACGTCGGCGCGCAGGTCGTCAATGCGGCCGCTGGTGGCGGGGTATTGGGCCAGCACGGCAAAGTAGTCGCCGTCCAGCAGGGTGTTCCATTCTTCGGCCGAATTGGCCAGGCGCACTTCCAGGCCCAGGGGCTTGGCGCGGGTCTGGATGACCTCAATGGTCTGTGGGTGGGCATCGCCCGCCACCACAAACACGTTGCTCTTGCTCTTGACCGAGCGCTTGGCCAGCGTCATGGCCTCGGCGGCGGCGGTGGCTTCGTCCAGCATGGACGCGTTGGCAATTGGCATACCTGTCAGGTCGCACACCATGGTCTGGAAGTTGACCAGGGCCTCCATGCGGCCTTGCGAGATTTCGGCTTGGTAGGGCGTGTAGGCGGTGTACCAGGCGGGGTTCTCCAGGATGTTGCGCAGGATGACGCCGGGCGTGTGCGTGCCGTAGTAGCCCTGGCCAATGAAGCTCTTGAGCAGCTGGTTCTTGCCCGCGATGGCCTTGAGTTCTGCCAGTGCTGCCGCTTCGGTGAGCGGCGCTGGCAGGTCCATGCCCCGGCTGCGCGCGATGGAGCGCGGCACGATGGATTCAATCAGCGCACGGCGCGAGGCCTCGCCGATCACCGACAGCATGTGCGCTTCGTCAGCCGCGTCGATGCCGATGTGGCGGGGCAGGAATTCGGTGGCGTTTTCAAGCGCGCCAAGGGGGGTGGCGGATTGCATCAGCATGGGGCAGTCTCGTAGGTCGCAGCGGGTTGGGGGCAGTGCCGGGGAGGTAGCTCGCACCCGGCAGGGCGGCGGGCCGGGCATGGCCCGGCGCCATGCCCTGGGATTTGGCAAGGATCAGGCGTTCTTGGCGAACTCTGTATACGTGGCTTCGTCCAGCAGGGCGTCGAGCTGGCTCGCGTCGGCCAGCTTGACCTTGAAGAACCAGCCAGCGCCCAGCGGATCGCTGTTGGCCAGCGACGGGTCGGCACGCAGGGCTTCGTTCACTTCCACCACTTCGCCAGAGACGGGCATATACACATCGGCGGCGGCCTTCACGGACTCGACCACGCCAGCCACTTCGCCCTGGGCAAAGCTCTTGCCCACTTCGGGCAGGTCCACAAACACCACGTCACCCAGCGCGTCCTGCGCGTGGACGGTGATGCCCACCACCGAGGCGTTGGCATCAGCGGCGTTGATCCACTCGTGGTCTTTGGAGAATTTGATCGTCATGGGAAGCTCCTCAAGCAAAGGAAAAAAGTAAAGGAATCTGCAATGTAAGCGGGCGCAGCTTCTGCGCTTCGCTGATGAAATCAGCCGCGGTAGTAATTGGCCGGCACAAACGGCATGGCGCGCACTTCCATGGGCACCACCTTGCCGCGCACGATGGCGTTGACACGGGTGCCGATGGCTGCAAAGGCGGGCGTGACGTAGCCCATGGCCACAGGTTCATTCACCGTGGGGCCCAACAGGCCGCTGGTGACTTCGCCGATCTTCTGGCCGTCCGTGCTCTGCAGTTCGGTGTGCTCGCGCACCGGCACACGTTCCAGCGCGACCAGGCCCACACGCTTGCGGGGCAGGCTGGCAGGGTTGTCGATCTGTGCGAGCACCTTGTCGGCCCCGGGGAAGCCGCCTGCACGCGCGCCACCGGTGCGGCGCACTTTCTGGATAGCCCAGTTGAGCGCGGCTTCGGGGGGCGTGGTGGTGGTGTCGATGTCGTTGCCGTAGAGGCACAGGCCTGCTTCGAGGCGCAGCGAGTTGCGGGCACCCAGGCCGATGGGCTTGACTTCAGGCTGGGCCAGCAGGGCGCGGGCCAGGGTGTCGGCCTGCGCAGCGGGCACCGAGATTTCAAAGCCGTCTTCGCCGGTGTAGCCGCTGCGGGTCACAAAGCAGTCGCAGCCTGCAATGCTGAACGCGCCACCGGTCATGAACACCAGCTTTTCAACACCGGGCGCGAGGCGGGCGAGGGCGGTGACGGCCTGCGGGCCCTGCAGGGCAAGCAGCGCGTGGTGGGGCATGGGCACCACCTTGCAGCGTTGGCCGATGCGGGCCTGGATATGGGCAATGTCGCCCACCTTGCAGGCGCCGTTGACGATGACGAACAGGGTGGGCTCGCCATCCACCACGCCCTGGTTGAAGAACATCAGGTCATCAATGACCGTGCCTTCGTCGGTCAACAGCAGGCCGTAGCGCTGCTTGCCCACGGGCAGGTCGATCACATCCACGGGCATCAGGGTTTCAAACGCCGCGGCGGCATCGGCGCCGACGAGCTTGAGCTGGCCCATGTGCGATACGTCGAACAGGCCGGCAGCGGTGCGGGTGTGCACATGCTCGGCCATCAGGCCTGCAGGGTACTGTACGGGCATGGAATAGCCTGCAAAAGGCACCATGCGAGCGCCCAACTCGATGTGCAGGGCGTTCAGGGGCGTGGTGAGCAGGGGGGCGGTGGCTGACATGGCGGACTCCGGGCAAATGGGGGCCGCGACCACGGTGTGGTCACGGGATTTGCCCTGCTGTCCGCTTTACCTGAGAGATTCACCGCAGCGCCCTGGCTGGCCGTGCGGTTTGCTCCTTCGGTGGATGGCCTGCACACAGTTTCTTTTTTGTGGGGCCATCTCTCTCCAGCAAGGGAACGCCCGCATCGCTGCGGGCGGTTGCCAGTCCTTTTGCCTGAGCGTTCGGCTGCTGCCTGCGCCTTCGGCGGTGCTGCGCGTCCTGGGGACAAGACGGAGCACTCTCTCCTGACCCGTCGATTCTAACTACTTTGCGTAGACCAGATCCCGAAGTGCCAACGAGATCGATGGCACATAGGTGATGATCAGCAGGCACACCAGAATCACGCCGACGAACGGCAGCAAGTGCTTGATGATCCGGTCCAGCGAGATTCTGGCCACCGTGCAGGCCGCGAACAGGTTCACCCCGAATGGTGGCGTGATCATGCCCAGCGCCAGGTTCACCACCATGATCAGCCCGAAGTGCACGGGGTCCACACCGAAATGCATGGCCACAGGCGCCAGAATGGGTGCCAGCACAATGATGGCCGCACTGGTCTCGATGAACATGCCGATCACGAACAGCGCCGCGTTCACGCCCAATAAGAAGAGGGCAGGGGACTGCAGTACCGCCTCCAGCCAGCGGCCGATGGCATCGGGCACGCCGGCGCGCGTGATGAGGAATGCAAACAAGCCGGCGTTGGCGATGATGAACATGATCACCGCCGATGAGATGGCAGATTTGCGCAGGATGGCGAACAGGTCCTTGAGCTTGATCTCGCGGTAGATGACGATGCCCACTACCAACGCGTAGAACACGGCGACGGCCGATGCCTCAGTAGGGGTGAACACACCACCATAGATGCCGCCCAGGATGATCACCGGCATCAGCAGCGCCCAACCCGCCTGCAGCGTGGCCTTGCCAAAGGGCATGCGCCCATCGCCGTCGTTTTTGCCCCAGCCCTTGTACTTGCAGTACACCCAGACAAACAGCATCAGGGCAGCGCTGATGAGCAGTCCGGGGCCGAAGCCCGCGATGAACAGTTCGCCAATCGACACCTCAGCGCTCACACCGTACAGGATCATCGGGATGGAAGGCGGGATGATCACGCCCAACTCGGCACTGGTGGCCTGCAGCGCGGCGGCGTAGCTGGTGGGGTAGCCATGCTTGATGAGCGCAGGAATCAGGATGGCGCCAATTGCAAACGTAGTGGCGACCGACGAGCCCGACACGGCCGCAAAGATCATGCAGGTCAGCACGCAGGTCATGGGCAGGCCGCCCTGCACGCCGCCGACGATGCTCTTGGCAAACTCCACCAGACGGCGCGAGATGCCTCCGGTCTCCATCAGGTTGCCCGCGAGGATGAAGAAGGGAATGGCAGCCAGCGGAAATTTGTTGATGGCCCCGAACATCTCCTTGACGGAAATGAGCATGTTCGCGTTGGAGGCCTGGATGCCCAGAATGGACGCCAAACCGATCGAAACGGCCACCGAGACGGTGAGTGCAAAGCACAGCACCATCGTTGAAATCATGACCAAACTCATTGAGCAGTCTCCAGTTCCATACGCAGGGGATCAATGAGGTTGCCAATGATGCCGACTACACAAAAAAGACCACCCACCGGCATGGCCAGGTAAGCCCAAAACATGGACACAGACTCCAGCCCGGCCATGCTCTGTACCCCACCGCGTTGCGCGTAGTCCCAGCCGTACCAGATGATGATGCCGATGAGGGCCAGTGCCGCCAGTGCCACCACCCAGTCCAGCACCCGTTTGATGCGCGGTGGGCTCCAGCGATACAGCACATCCACGCTAACCATCGCCCCCTGGCGAAACGCAGCTGGGATGGCCAGGAACACCATCCAGATCAGGCTGAAGCGGATCAGCACTTCAGTCCATTCTGCGGGCTGCTCCAGCACAAAGCGGGTCACGATCTGGAACATGCCCAGGGCCGCGGCAATCGTCAGCATGGCGCAAGCGCCCAGCATGGCGATGAAGGTGGTCCATCGCTCAAAAGTAAGAAAAGCGTTTTTCATGGGGCGGTGCCAACCATGGGTAGGTAGGAGGTGATCAGAGCCAGCGATGATTCAAGAATAAAAACGCCCGATAGCGCAATGGCTACGGGCGTTATCAGCTACAAAGGTAATAGCAAAGAGACAAGTTACTTGACGTCGCGGATCTTGTCGATGGCAGCCTTGCCGAACTGCTTTTCAAACTCGGCGTTCACAGGGGCCAGTGCCGCCACAAACTTGGCCTTGTCCACGTTGTCGATCACGGTCATGCCCTTGGCGCGCAGGTCGGCCACGCCCTTGGCATCGTCTTCGTCCACGCGTGCACGGTTGGCCTTGGTGCCTTCCTTGGCAGCGTCAATGAAGGCCTGCTTGTCGGCTGCCGAGAGCTTGTCGAAAGCTGCCTTGTTCATCACGAAGATGCAGGGCGAATACACGTGGCCGGTGAGTGTCAGGTGCTTTTGCACCTGGTCGAACTTGGCCGAGATGATGACCGACAGAGGGTTCTCCTGGCCGTCCACCGTGCCTTGCTGCAGCGCCGTGAACACTTCAGGGAAGGCCATGGGCGTGGTGATGATGCCAAAGCCTTTGTAGGCGGCAATGTGCACGGGGTTCTCCATCGTGCGCATCTTCAGGCCCTTGAGGTCACCGGGCTCTTTCACGTCGCGCTTGCTGTTGGTCATGTGGCGGAAGCCGTTTTCAGCCCAGGCCAGCGCCTTGAAGCCCTTGGCGTCAAATTTGGACAGCAGGTCCTGGCCGATGGGACCGTCGAGCACGGCGCGGGCGTGTGCCTTGTCGCGGAACAGGAAGGGCACATCCAGGATCTTGGTCTCTGGCACAAAGTTGGGCACCGGGCCGGTGGAGCTGAAGGCCAGTTCTTGTGTACCCAGTTGCACCGCTTCGATTGATTCGCGCTCGCCACCGAGTGCGCCGTTGTAGAAGGTCTGAACCTTGTAGCGGCCGCCGGTGCGCTTTTCCACTTCCTTGGCAAACGTGTCGATGGCGACGCCCTGGTGGGAGTTCTGGGCCGTCGAGATGCTGATGCGCATGGTGGTCTGCGCAGCAGCGGTGGCCACAAAGCCGAGCGCGAGGCTCAGGCCAACGACGAGTTTGGTCAATTGCATGGTGTCTCCTGTTGATGTTGGGCCAGGGTGATTGGCTGCGCGCAAGCCCCTTGCACAGCGGTCCCCGACCTCGGTCAAATTATGGCGGTGCAGCATGGCCGCAGGCATCGGGGTTTGTGCTGGTAAGCGTGCTTATCAACGGGGCGGCAAGGGGTTTGGAGTTGCGTAGGTGACACCAAAGGGGGAGGGCTTGCCAGCAGCGCTGACGGATTGCTGGAGCGGCAGTGAATGGCGGACTGCCCATTGGTGCGTTGGCTGCTGCGGCGAGTCCCCTGCACCCGTGCCGCAGACGTTGCAATGCCAAGGGCCCCGTGCTGGCGGTAACCAGCCGGGGCCTTGTCAATTTGTGCGCTCCGGTAAGAGCGCCTTGATGGAAGAAGTATGCGCCGGGTGGTGCAGATGAATTTGCTGGATTTGGCGCATTCTGCTGGATGTGCAGAATAATTTTCTGCATTTCGGTGATTTGCTGAATAATCAGGCCGATGGATCGACTGGATAGAAAAATTCTCGCTGTCTTGCAGGCCAACGCTCGTGCCAGCCTGCAAGAGATAGGGCAGGCCGTGGGCCTGAGCCCGTCGCCTTGCTGGGGACGCATCAAAAAGATGGAGGAGGCCGGTGTCATCCAGGGCTACACGGTACGCATCAACCCTCAGTCCCTAGACCTGGCCGACACGGTGCTGGTGCAGGTCACGCTCGACAGCCATTCGGACAACACGCTCGAAAAGTTTGGCGAGACACTGGCCAGCATTCCCGAAGTGATCGAGGCGCACCTGGTCTCCGGTGACTACGACTACCTACTGCGCATCGTCGTCAAGGACACCCGCGATTACGAGCGCCTGCTGCGCGAGAAGCTCTACAAGATCAAAGGCATACGGCACAGCCGCTCCAGCTTTGTGCTGCGGACCTTGAAGAAGGCAGACCTGCCCTTGTTCACCGGGTAGGCCGGTGGTGTGGCGTGGCAAGGCGCCGCAGATTCCTTGCAGAAAACTGGCAACGCACTTTTGGCCAGCGCCCCAACTGCGAGCAGTTCTGCGTTGTGACCTTGAAATGCGACGGCACAATCGCTTTTACAGCGCGGTGTCTGCCGGAAAAAGGCGGGTGGATTCCCACACCGCGCACCATCGCAGTGCGCCCGTCTGGGCAATGCGCAGAGCTGTTTGAGTAAAAGCACACCCAGCCATTCCGAAGAACACCATGAACCTGCGTTTTGTCGAAGCCTTCTACTGGGTAGCCTCTCTCAAGAGCGTGACACGCGCTGCCGAGAAGCTTTTTCTGACCCAGTCCGCCATGTCCAGCCGCATCTCCGCGCTCGAAGAAGAGCTGGGCGTGCTATTGCTGGACCGGCGCGACAAGCATTTCAAACTCACGGTGGCCGGTGCCCGGTTCCTGGTGTATGCCAAGCGCATGCTGGAGCTGCAGCGCCAGCTCAAATCCGAGATGGGATCGGGCGGCCCATTGGAGGTGTCGATCCGGCTGGGGGCCATCGAATCGGTCTTGCACTCATGGCTCATTCCGTGGGTGGAACAGTTGCGCAAGGACAACCCTTTGCTGGAGCTGGAGTTGACGGTAGAGACCACCCCCGTATTGCTCGACCAGATCCGCCGCGGAACGCTGGATGCCGTATTTGCCGCCTTGCCAGCGGCGGCAGATGGCATCCGCAGCCAGGCGGTGACGCCCATGGAGATGGTGTTTGTGGGCAACAGCAAAACGCACCGCAAGCGCCGCTATGCGCTGGAAGACTTTGCAGGCGCTGACATCCTGACTTTCCAGCGTGGCTCGCAGCCGCATGTCTCCCTGCTCGACACGCTGCGCCAGGCCCAGGTGGAGCCGCGTTGCGTGCACACCATCTCGTCGATTTCTGCCATGGTGCAGTTGGTGCAAGGCGGCTTTGGCGTGGCCACGCTGCCGCGCCTGGCAGTGCAGCGTCTGCTGGCATTCCCCGACCTGCGTGCGCTGGCGTGCGACGCGGCGCTGCGGCCGCTGCCCATCCACGTGAGCTACCGCGAAGACCCCTCATCACCCGCCATGGAGGCCGTGGTGCGTTCGGCGCTGGACTTCATCGAGCAGCAGCAGCCCGCGCCAGCCCGCCGCTCTCGCAAGGGCTGAGCCTCCGTCAAAAACGCCTCGGCGCACTCTGCCGGGCGCGCTCGACACACACCTTTTTTTCCCGGCATTCCAATGGTCCGGCGGTGTCAGGGTTTACCCGGAAATTTTCTCTCAGGGTTTTCCCTTGGCACCAATATGGTTCGCCTCTCCCCAATGGAGTGCATGGAAAAAATCGATGACGTAATAGAAATTTTTTGAATTTGCCAGGGTCGTTAACACCCCAACACAATCTGCCCAACGTCATGCAATTGACATTTCTCAATGCAAGGAAAAACGGTGGACTTCGTTCAAGAAAATTCGCTCGCGGTGTTTGGTCCTGAAGGTGCCAGCAACCCGATCCATGTCCGTGACACTATCCGCAAGGGCCTGTGGACATCGCACACCAGTGGCCTTGCAGATGGCCATGTTCAGGGCAACGTCGTCATCTTGCCCGAGGTGCTTGCCAGTGACTTCCTGCGGTTCTGTCAACGCAACCCCAAGCCTTGCCCTGTGCTGGCGGTCAGCGAGCCCGGACAGTTCACCTTGCCCTCCCTGGGCAAGGGCATCGACATTCGCAGCGATGTGCCGCTCTATCGCATCTGGCGTCACGGTGAAATGTCGGAAGAGGTGGCGGACATCGCCAGCCTCTGGCGCTCTGACTTGGTCACCTTCGTTCTCGGTTGCTCCTTCTCGTTCGAGTCCGCATTGATCGAGGCAGGCATCCGCCTGCGCCACGTTGAGGAAGGCAAGAACGTAGCCATGTTCCGCACCAATGTGCAAACCGAGTCGGCGGGTCCCTTTGGTGGCCCCATGGTGGTGACCATGCGTCCCATGCCTGCAGCAGATGTGATTCGGGCGGTGCAGGTCACCTCGCGGTTTCCCAACGTGCACGGCGCACCGGTGCACATTGGTGACCCGGCTCTCATCGGCATCACCGATCTGTCCCAGCCCGACTATGGCGATGCCGTGGCGCTGATGCCCGGTGAGATCCCTGTTTTCTGGGCCTGCGGCGTGACGCCGCAATCGGCCATCCTCAACGCCCAACCGGCCTTCTGCATCACCCATGCCCCGGGTTGCATGCTGATCACCGATCTTCTCAACCACCAACTCGCCAGCTTCTAAGCGGCTTACCCCAGGAGTCTCCCCATGAAAAAATTTGCACTGTGTATGACGGCTGCCCTCAGCGTGTGTGCGGCCCAGGCCCAGGTCAAGTGGGACCTGCCCACCGGCTACGGCGCCAACAGTTTCCAGACGCAGAACGTGCAGCAGTTTGCCGATGAAGTGGACAAGCTCACCGGCGGCAAACTCAAGATCACCCTGCACCCCGGTGGTTCGCTGTACAAGGCCAACGAAATCAAGCGCGCGGTACAGACCGGGCAGGTGCCTTCGGCCGAATTCATCCTGTCGGGCGCCACCAACGAGAACCCGCTGTTTGGCGTGGACTCCATCCCCTTCCTGGCGACCACCTATGCAGAGTCCAAACGCCTGTACCTGGCCGCCAAGCCCGCGCAAGAGAAGCTGCTCGCCGCCCAGGGCGTGAAGGTGCTGTTCTCGGTGCCATGGCCTGGTCAGTCGCTGTATTCGCTCAAGCCGGTGAGCACGCCCGCAGACTTTGCGGGCACCAAGATGCGCGCTTACAACCCTGCCACCACGCGCATTGCCCAGCTGCTCAAGGCGCAGCCCGTGACAATCCAGTTGTCGGAGCTGGGCCAGGCCCTCGCGACCAACACGGTGCAGAACTTTCTGACGTCGAGCGCCAGCGGCGTGGAGTCCAAGCTGTATGAGCAGGTCAAGTACTTCTACCCCGTCAGCGCGTGGCTGCCGCGCAATGCCACGGTGGTGAACCAGAAGGCCTTTGACGCCCTCGACAAGCCCCTGCAGGACGCCGTGCTCAAAGCCGCAGCTGCCGCCGAAGAACGCGGCTGGGCCACCAGCGAGCGTGTGGACAAGGAGTTCATCAAGGAACTGTCGGCCAAAGGCATGACGGTGGCAGAGCCCAGCGACAGCATCAAGAAGGAGCTGGCGAGCATCGGGGAATCCATGACCGCCGACTGGGTGAAGTCGGCCGGGGCCGAGGGGCAGGCCATCATCGACGCCTACCGCAAGAAGTAGTCACGTCTGAACGTGTCTGAAGGCCCCCACGGGGCCGGGTAGCGCACCGCGCGCTACCCCCGCAGTTTCGTTACCGCTCCCCCTCTTTTTCAAGCGTTACAGGAGTACGCCATGGACAAGCTCGTCCGAAATTTTTACAGGCTGCTGATGCTGCTGTCCGGCCTGTCGATGCTGGCCGCGTTCGGCGCAGTCACGCTGGGCGTTTTTGCCCGCGAAGTCATCCACCTCAACATCGACGGACTCGACGCCTACGCGGGTTACGCCATTGCCGCCGCCTTGTTCTTTGCGCTGCCCAGCACGCTGCAAAACGGCGATCACATCCGCGTGACGCTCATCCTGGACAGGCTGCCCGCCCGCTGGCGCAGTGCCTTCGAGTGGTTCTGCCTGGTCAGCGCACTGGTGCTGTCCGTGTACATCGCTTGCTATGCCGTGCGTTCGGTGTGGATCTCCTACATCACCCATGACATCTCGCCCGCGGCCGACGCGTCACCGCTGTGGATTCCCCAGATCAGCATGGCCATGGGCTGCATTGGTTTTGCGCTGGCGTTTGCCCATGCGCTGGTGTTGCGCTTCCAGGGGACGGCCTTCATGGCGGTGTCCGAAGCCGCACGTTCCGAATAACCCGCTCCAGGAGACTTCATCATGGACGTCATCATCGCTTTGGGTCTGATCGTGGTGCTGTTCGCAGTGCTCGGATCGGGCCTGTGGATCGGCCTGTCACTGCTGGCAGTGGCTTTGGTCGGCATGGAGTTTTTTACCAACCGCCCCGTGGGCGACAGCATGATGCTGACCATCTGGGGGTCGACCTCCAGCTGGACGCTGACGGCTTTGCCGCTGTTTTTGTGGATGGGCGAGATCCTGTTCCGCAGCAAGCTGTCGAGCAGCATGTTCAAGGGCCTCGCGCCCTGGCTGGAGCGCTTGCCCGGCCGCCTGCTGCACGTCAACGTGGTGGGCTGCACCATCTTCGCAGCCATCTCGGGCTCATCGGCCGCCACCTGTGCCACCATCGGCAAGATCACGCTGCCTGAACTCAAGCAGCGCGGCTATCCCGAAGACATCTCCGTGGGCACATTGGCCGGCGCGGGCACGCTCGGGCTGCTGATTCCGCCATCGATCATCATGATCGTCTACGGCGTGGCGGCGAACGTATCGATCTCCAAGCTATTCCTTGCAGGGGTGATTCCGGGGCTGATGCTGGCTGCGCTGTTCATGGGCTACATCGTGGTGTGGGCCTTGTTCAACAAGGACAAGGTGCCGGCGCCTGATGCCCGTCTCAGCTTTGTGCAAAAGCTGTATGCCTCCCGCCACCTGATTCCCGTCGTGTCGCTCATCGTCGTGGTGCTGGGCGCCATCTACAGCGGCATCGCCACCGCTACCGAAGCTGCGGCGCTGGGTGTGGCCGGGTCGTTGATATTGGCCAAGATCGAGGGTTCGCTGAACTGGGAGCGCTTCAAGGAAGGGCTGGTCGCCGCCTGCCGCGTGTACTGCATGATCGGTCTCATCCTGGCGGGTGCCGCGTTCCTCACGCTGGCAATGGGTTTCATCGGCCTGCCACGGCACCTGGCCGAGTTCATCGGGGCGCTGCACCTGTCGCCCTTTGCGCTGATGCTGCTGCTCATCGTGTTCTTCATTGTGCTGGGCTGCTTCCTGGACGGCATCTCCATGGTGGTGTTGACCATCGCGGTGCTGCTCCCTACGGTGGAGGCTGCAGGCTTTGACCTGGTGTGGTTCGGCATCTTCATCGTGCTGGTGGTCGAGATGGCGCAGATCACGCCGCCCGTGGGCTTCAACCTCTTCGTGTTGCAGGGCATGACGCGGCGCGAAGTGACCTGGATTGCACGCACGGCGCTGCCTTTGTTCGCTCTGATGATCGTGGCCGTCGTGATGACGTACTTCGTGCCCGATGTCGTGCTCTGGCTGCCCCGCCAGATGCAGGGCTGATCCCAGCACCCACGCCTGAAACGTCCGCGCAGGAGTTCCCCATGAAGACCTTGGTGTTGTTGGCCGCGTTCGCCGTGGCCCCGGTGCTGCACGCCCAGACCCAGTGGAAGCTGGCCACGGGCTACCGCGCGGAGTCGTTTCATACCCGCAATCTGGTGCAGTTTGCGCAGGATGTGGAGCGTGCCTCGGCAGGCGCGCTGCGCATCGAGGTCCATGCCAACAACACCTTGTTCAAGCTGAGCGAGATCCCCCAGGCCGTGCAGGAGGGCAAGGCCCAGGCGGGAGAGACCATCATGACCAACCTGGTGCGCGACATCCCCATCGCCGGGGCGGACGCCGTGCCCTTTGTGGTGCGCAGCTATGCCGACGCGCGGCGCATGTGGGACGTGCAGCGGCCGTTGATCGAGTCGCACATGGCCAGCAAGGGGCTCAAGGCGCTGTACGCCGTGCCCTGGCCGCCACAGGGGCTGTTCTCGATCAACCCCGTGCGCTCGTCCGCCGACTTCAAGGGAACGCGCATGCGCACCTACAACCCCGGCACCGTGCGCATTGCCGAGCTGCTGGGCGCCACGCCCGTGGACGTGCCCATGGTGGAAGTCAACCAGGCTCTGTCGGCGGGCAAGCTCGATTCCATGATCACTTCGGCCCTCACGGGGGTCGAGAACCAGGTCTGGGGCCAGATCAAGCAGTACTACGGCATCAACGCCTGGTTTCCCAAGAACATCGTTTTTGTGAACCAGCAGGCTTTTGATGCACTGCCTGCACCCACACGCCAGGCGGTGACGAAGGCCGCCGCCGAGGCCGAGACGCGCGGCTGGGCCATGAGCGCTGCGGTGGCCGAAGAGTCGGTGGCCGAGCTGCAACGCAAGGGCATCAAGGTGGATCGTGCGCCAGCAGATTTTGATGCCGAACTCAAGCGCCTGGGCGAACGCTTCTCGCGCGAGTGGGTGCGCTCGGTGGGCGGCGAGGCCAACCAGATCTTCATCCCGTACTACACGCAGCGCTGACCTTTCCTGCACGCCTTTCAGGAGAAGCACCATGCACACACCCTCGGACACCATCGAGATGTACCTGCGCGCCAAGGATCTCAATCGCCCGCACCTCATTGCGCAAGCCTTTGCCGGTGGTGCGCTGCTGCAGATGGAAATGCGCCAGGGCGACGAGCAGGCCCCAGCATGCACCCTGGGCCGCGAGGCCATTGCCGAGACCCTGGTGCGCAACTTTGGCCGCGCTTACGAAAACGCCTACACCTTCTGCCTGACCGAGCCTCCAGCCCCGGCCTGCGCCGACTTTCACTGCCTGTGGCTGTCTGCCATGACGGCCAAGGAAAACCGCGCCGTGTGTGTGGCGGGCGGCCAATACCACTGGCGATTTGCCCCCGGCAACCGCCTGGCGCAGGAGCTTCGCATCGTGATCGACGCCATGCAGACCCTGCCGCCCGCCGACATCCTGCCTGTAATGGCCTGGGCCGCTTCGCTGGCAGGCCCCTGGTGCCCTGTGGAGCGGGCTCTGGCCACCGCACCCCCCATTCCTGCCGTGTGGCAGGTCATGCAAAGGCTGGCCCCCGCCCACCTTGCCATCGCCTAGCCACACAGCCACCACCTCTTTCCATTTTTTATCTCGGAGCCACTACACATGACCACCATGACACCCCAAACGCACACCCCACGCTGGCAGTTCTGGATCGACCGGGGCGGCACCTTCACCGACATCGTGGCCAAGCGCCCCGATGGCTCCCTGACCACCCACAAGTTGTTGTCCGAGAACCCCGAGCAGTACAAGGATGCCGCCGTGGCGGGCATCCGCCACCTGCTGGGCCTGAAGCCTGGCGAGCCCGTCACGCCCGCGCTGGTGGAGTGCGTGAAGATGGGCACCACGGTGGCCACCAACGCACTGCTGGAGCGCAAGGGCGAGCCCACGCTGCTGGTCACCACACGCGGCTTTCGCGATGCACTGCGCATCGCGTACCAGAACCGCCCGCGCCTGTTTGACCGCCACATCCAGCTGCCCGAGCTGCTCTACACCGAAGTCATCGAGGCCCGCGAACGCATGGGCGCCCATGGTGGCGTGCTGCAGAACCTGGACGAAGCCACTTTGCGCGGTGACCTGCTGGCCGCCTATGGTCGCGGCCTGCGCAGCGTGGCCATTGTGTTCATGCACGGCTACCGCTACACGCAGCACGAGCAGGCGGCCAAGCGCATCGCCCAGGAAGTGGGCTTCACGCAGATCAGCACCTCGCACGAAACCAGCCCCATGATGAAGTTTGTGAGCCGGGGCGATACCACGGTGGTCGATGCCTACCTGTCGCCCATCCTGCGCCGCTACGTGGAGCAGGTGGCCAGCGAGATGCCGGGCGTCAAGCTGTTCTTCATGCAGTCCTCGGGCGGGCTCACTGATGCGGGCACCTTCCAGGGCAAGGACGCGATCCTGTCCGGCCCTGCAGGCGGCATTGTCGGCATGGCGCGCACGGCGGGCCTGGCGGGGCACGAAAAGGTCATCGGCTTCGACATGGGTGGCACGTCCACCGATGTGAGCCACTACGCCGGGGCCTTCGAGCGCGAGTTCGAAACCCACGTGGCGGGCGTGCGCATGCGCGCTCCCATGATGAGTATCCACACGGTGGCGGCGGGCGGTGGCTCGGTGCTGGCGTATGACGGCGCCCGTTTTCGCGTGGGCCCCGAGAGTGCCGGTGCCAACCCTGGCCCTGTGAGCTACCGCCGTGGCGGCCCGCTGGCCGTCACAGATGCGAATGTGATGGTGGGCAAGGTGCAGCCCCGTTATTTCCCCAGCGTGTTCGGCCCCGCAGCCAACGAAACGCTGGACGCCGACGCGGTGCGCGCCCGCTTTGAAGAGATTGCGACGCAGACCCAGCGTAAGCCCGAAGAAGTGGCCGAAGGTTTCATCCAGATTGCCGTGCAGCAGATGGCCAACGCCATCAAGAAGATCAGCGTGGCGCGCGGCTATGACGTGACGCGCTACACCCTGCAGTGCTTTGGTGGTGCAGGCGGCCAGCACGCTTGCCTGGTGGCCGATGCCCTGGGCATGTCGCGCGTTTTTGTGCACCCGCTGGCGGGGGTGCTCAGCGCCTATGGCATGGGCCTGGCCGACCAGACCGTGATCCGCGAGCAGGCGGTGGAGATGCCGCTGGCGGCTGAATCTCTGCCCTTGATCGCCGAGCGCCTGGATACGCTGGGTTCTGCCGCGCAGGCTGAGCTGGAGCGCCAGCAGGTCAGCACCAACCCCGTGCAGGTGCGCCACAACGTGCATGTACGCTACGAGGGCACGGACTCGGCCCTGGTCGTTCCGTTTGGCGACATGGCCAGCATCCAGGCGGCCTTTGAGACCGCCTACCGCCAGCGTTTTGCCTTCCTCATGGCGGGCAAGGGCCTGGTGGTGGAGGCGGTGTCGGTCGAAGCCATGATTGCCGGTGACGCCCCTGCCGAGCCACGCCTGCCCGTGCACCCGCACCGCAAGCACCCGCAGCGCGAGGTGGTCCAGATGTACTCGGGCGGCGCCTGGCACGACGCGGCCCTGGTGGTGCGCGAGGACCTGCACCCCGGCGACGTGATCCCCGGCCCGGCCATCATTGCCGAGAAGAACACCACCACCGTGGTGGAGCCCGGCTGGTCTGCGCGCCTGACCGACCTGGACCACCTGGTGCTAGACCGCGTGACCGCCCGCAAGGTGCAGTACGCCGCAGGCACCACCGTGGACCCGGTGCTGCTGGAAGTGTTCAACAACCTGTTCATGAACATTGCCGAGCAGATGGGGCTGCAACTGCAGAACACGGCCTACTCGGTGAACATCAAGGAGCGTCTGGACTTCAGTTGCGCGTTATTCGACGCGGCAGGCAACCTGATCGCCAACGCGCCCCACATGCCGGTGCACCTTGGGTCCATGGGCGAGAGCATCAAGACCGTGATCCGCGAGAACGCGGGCAAGATGCACCCGGGCGACGTGTACATGCTCAACGACCCGTACCACGGGGGCACCCACCTGCCGGATGTGACGGTGATCACCCCGGTGTACGTGGCCGAGGGCAACGAGCCCACGTTTTATGTGGGCAGCCGGGGCCACCACGCGGATATTGGCGGCACCACACCGGGCTCCATGCCCCCGTTCTCCACGCGCATCGATGAAGAAGGCGTGCAGATCAACAACGTGAAGCTGGTGGACCGGGGCATCTTTCTGGAAGAGGAAGTGCGCACCCTGCTGGCCACGGGCGGCGGCACCACGCCATACCCCAGCCGGAACCCGCAGCAGAACCTGGCCGACCTGCGTGCACAGATCGCGGCGAACGAAAAGGGCGTGCAAGAGCTGTCGAAGATGGTGGACCAGTTTGGTCTGGATGTTGTGCAGGCCTACATGCGCCATGTGCAGGACAACGCCGAAGAGTCCGTGCGCCGTGTGATCACGCAGCTCAAGGACGGCAGCTTCACCCTGCCGCTGGACAACGGCGCGCAGATCAGCGTGTCGGTCAAGGTCAATGTGGCCGAGCGCAGCGCGGTCATCGACTTTGCAGGCACCAGCCCGCAGCAGATGAACAACTTCAATGCCCCGCGTGCCGTGTGCATGGCGGCCGTGCTGTATGTGTTCCGCACGCTGGTGGACGACGACATCCCGCTCAACGCCGGGTGCCTCAAGCCGCTGCAGGTGATCATTCCGCAAGGCTCCATGCTCAACCCCAACCCGCCAGCTTCGGTGGTGGCGGGCAATGTGGAGACCTCCACCTGCATCACCAACGCGCTGTTCGGCGCATTGGGCGTGATGGCGGGCAGCCAGCCCACCATGAACAACTTCACCTTCGGCAATGCGCAGTACCAGTACTACGAAACCATTGCCGGTGGCAGCGGTGCGGGTGCGGTACTGGACGCCTCGGGCCGGGCGGTGCGCGGCTTTGATGGCACCAGCGTGGTCCAGACCCACATGACCAACTCGCGCTTGACCGACCCCGAGGTGCTGGAGTTCCGCTTCCCGGTGGTGCTCGATAGCTACGAAATCCAGCGCGGCTCGGGCGGTGCAGGCCGCTGGGCGGGCGGGGACGGTGGCGTGCGCCGCGTGCGTTTCCTGGAGGCGATGACGGCCAGCATCCTGTCCAACGGGCGACTGAACCCCGCTTTTGGCATGGCGGGCGGCCAGCCGGGCAGGCCTGGTGCCAACCGCGTGCTGCGTGCCAACGGCCAGGTGGAAGAACTGGGCCACATTGGCGCGGCGCTGATGGAGCCGGGCGATGTGTTCGAGATCGCCACCCCCGGCGGTGGCGGCTTTGGCGAATGTGTCACGTCCTGACGTGATGGATTGCTGACCCCGGTGGGGTCGGCGCTGTGTGCTGCGAACCTGCTGCGGCGCACGGTGCACGTCGCTGGCCACCACCGGCTTCCACCCCCGCTCGGTGCGGGGAATGAAACAGGAGAACGCTCATGAACTATTTGCCCGCCACTTCCGGGGCGCCTGGCGGCGCCGCCTTCTCCACCGCACCGGCAGGCGCTGATTTCAGCCGTGCCGTGCCAGACGCTGCCGCCCAGAGCCCAGCATCTGCGCAGCGCCGCCGTACGCTGAGCGTGGGGCAAAAGCTGGCGGCCAGCTTTGGCATCCTGGGCTTTGCGGTGGCGCTGCTGGGGGCGACCACCTGGCTCACAGGGCAGGACACGAGCCGCCAGGCCACGTTGCTGACCACGGAGCAACTGCCCATTGAGCGCACCGTGCGTGACTGGAAAACCCAGTCGGTCTATATCGGCCAGATTGCATTGCGCGCCACGTTGTCGTCCGATGTGTTCCCCCTCGTGGCGGAGATGCGCAACCAGATCGCCGCCGAAGGCGCCATGCGCAAGCGCATTGATGAAGCGCTGACCAAGGCGTCTTCCAGCGAGAGCGCGAGGCCGCTGTGGGCACAGGCCCAGGCCGAACGCCAGAAATATGCCGCGCTGCGGGACGCACTGGTGCAGAACGCCCTGGAAGCCAAGATCATCAGCCAGAAGGAGCTGCAGGAGCACGCCGCCGCGTTGACCCAATACCTGCGGTCCATCGACCAATTGCTTGCGGCGTCCGAGCAGTCCTCCCTGAAGGCGGGCGACAGCATGATTGCCGACGCGTCCCGTGCGCAATGGGTCAGCGCCGTGGCCGTGCTGGTGGTGGTGGCGCTGTCGGCGCTGTTTGGCTGGCTGCTGCGGCGCTCCATCGTGCTGCCGCTGCGCCAGGCCTCCGAGGCGGCCGCTGTGGTGGCGCGGGGCGACCTCACGGTGCGCATGCCAACCCAGCGCACCGACGAGATCGGCCAGTTGCTCACGGCGCTGGACAAGATGGTCGAGTCGCTGCACTACGTGGTGACCGAGGTGCGTGACTCGGGCGAATCCATCCATGTGGCCAGCTCCGAAGTGGCCGCAGGCAACACCGACCTGAGCATGCGCACCGAGCACGCGGCCAGCAACCTGCAGCAGACGGCGGCCAGCATTGCCCAGCTGGCGCAGATGGTGGCGGCCAATGCCGACAGCACGCGCCAGGCCAACGCGCTGGCGCTTAACGCCACCGAGGTGGCCAGCAAGGGGGGCGAAGTGGTCAACCAGGTGGTCAAGACCATGGAGGAGATCAACGCCAGCAGCAAGAAGATCGCCGATATCGTGGGCATCATCGACGGCATTGCGTTCCAGACCAACATCCTCGCGCTCAATGCGGCTGTGGAGGCGGCGCGTGCGGGCGAGCAGGGGCGCGGCTTTGCCGTGGTGGCCAGCGAGGTGCGGGGCCTGGCCGGGCGCAGCGCCAATGCGGCGCGCGAGATCAAGGCGCTGATCTCCACCAGCGTGGACAAGGTGAGTGACGGCGCCCGGCTGGTGGTGACAGCAGGTTCCACGATGGGCGACATCGTGCAAAGCGTAGAGCGTGTGACCACGCTGATGTCCGAGATCAACGAGGCCAGCAGCGAGCAGAGCACGCAGATCGGCCAGGTGAGCCAGGCGGTGGATCAGCTCGACCACATGACGCAGCAGAACGCCGCGCTGGTGGAGCAGGGCGCCGCAGCGGCCCAGAGCCTCAAGGACCAGGCCAACCGGCTGGCGGGTGCGATGGGGCAGTTTCAGCTCACACGCGCAGCCGCATGAGGAGGGGTATTGCGCCGCAGATCGAGCTGATTTCCATAAAAAAGGGCCTGCAGTGCAGGCCCTTCAAGCGCAAGGTGCTATGAATTTTGACGGTGCTTACATGCCCGCGTAGTTCGGGCCACCGCCGCCTTCCGGCGTGACCCACACGATGTTCTGCGTGGGGTCCTTGATGTCGCAGGTCTTGCAGTGCACGCAGTTTTGCGCGTTGATCTGCAGGCGCTGGGCATCGCCGCCTTTGGTGGTGTCGGGCACAAACTCGTACACACCCGCCGGGCAGTAGCGCGCCTCGGGGCCGGCGTACTTGGCCAGATTGATGTTGACCGGCACGCTCGCGTCCTTGAGCGTGAGGTGGGCGGGCTGGTTCTCTTCGTGGTTGGTGTTGCTGATGAACACGCTGGAGAGGCGGTCGAAGGTCAGCTTGCCATCGGGCTTGGGGTAGACGATGGGCTTGCACTCTGCTGCGGGCTTCAGGTACGCGTGGTCGGGCTTGTCGCGGTGCAGCGTCCAGGGGATATGGCCGCGCAGCACGAACTGCTCAAAGCCGTTCATCAGCGTGGCCGTCGTCAGGCCGTACTTGAACCAGTTCTTGAAGTTGCGGTCCTTGTTCAGCTCGGTATGCAGCCAGCTCTTTTCGAAGGCTTCGGGGTAGGCGGTCAGCTCGTCGTGCTGGCGGCCTGCCACCACGGCGTCATAAGCGGCTTCGGCGGCCAGCATGCCGGTCTTGATGGCGGCGTGGCTGCCCTTGATGCGGCCCACGTTCAGGTAGCCCGCGTTACAGCCCACCAGTGCGCCGCCCGGGAACACCGTCTTGGGCAGGGCGTTGATGCCGCTGGCGTTGATGGCACGTGCGCCGTACGACAGGCGCTTGGCGGTGATTTCACCCTTTTCGTTTTCGAAGTAGTAACGGACGTTAGGGTGCGTCTTCCAGCGCTGGAATTCTTCGAACGGGCTCAGGTAGGGGTTGGCATAACCCAGGCCTGTGACGAAGCCCAAGGCCACCTTGTTGCCCTCCAGGTGGTACAGGAAGGCGCCGCCGTAGGTGTCGTTCTCCATGGGCCAGCCGGCGGTGTGCATCACAAAGCCGGGCTGGTGCTTCTTGGGGTCGATTTCCCAGAGTTCCTTCACGCCAATGCCGAAGCTTTGCGGGTCGCGGTCCTTGTCGAGGTGGAACTTGGCAATCAGCTGCTTGCCCAGGTGGCCGCGTGCGCCTTCGGCAAACACGGTGTACTTGCCCAGCAGCTCCATGCCGAGCTGGAAGTTCTCGGTGGGCTCGCCGTCCTTGCCAATGCCCATGTTGCCCGTGGCCACGCCCTTGACGGAGCCGTTGTCGTTGTAGAGGACTTCTGCAGCCGTGAAGCCGGGGAAGATTTCGACACCCAGGGCTTCGGCCTGTTCGCCCAGCCACTTGGTCAGGTTGCCCAGGCTGATGATGTAGTTGCCGTGGTTGTGCGCAAACGGTGGCAGGAACATGTTGGGCACACGAAAGCCCGACTTTTCGCTGAGGAAGATGTAGGCGTCGTCGGTGACGGGCTGGTTCAGGGGAGCGCCGCGCTTTTTCCAGTCGGGGATCAGCTCCGTCAGGGCCTTGGGGTCCATGATGGCGCCCGACAGGATGTGCGCACCGGGTTCGGAGCCTTTTTCGAGCACCACCACCGAGACGTCCTGGCCTTTTTCGGCCGCCAGTTGCTTCAGGCGGATCGCAGTGGCAAGGCCGCCAGGGCCGCCGCCAACGACCACCACGTCGTATTCCATGGATTCGCGGGGGCCGTATTGGGCGAGGATTTCTTCGTTGGTCATGGGCTTCTCGTCGGGCGTTTGATAATGGATTATTTTCTACAGAGCGCCGACCGCGCCCTGTCTGTCTGGCGACTGATTGTATTCACGGAATATAGACAATCGAACGACCGTTCTATTTTGATCAGTAGGGAGACTCTAAATGGCATACAGCATCGACTTGTCCGGCCGCGTGGCCTTCATCACGGGCGCCTCCAGCGGGCTGGGCGCGCAGTTTGCCCGCACGCTGGCCCGCGCGGGCGCAGGGGTGGTGCTGGCCAGCCGCCGGGTGGAAAAACTCAAGGAGCTGCGCGCGCGCATCGAAGGCGAGGGCGGTGACGCCCATGTGATCGAGCTGGACGTGACCGACCACGACTCCATCAAGTCCGCCGTGGCCCATGCCGAGACCGAAATGGGGTCGATCGACATCCTGGTGAATAACTCGGGCGTGAGCACCACCCAGCGCATCCAGGACGTGACGCCCGAGGACTACGACTTCATCTTTGACACCAACGTGAAGGGCGCCTTCTTTGTGGCGCAAGAGGTGGGCAAACGCATGCTGGCCCGCTCGCGTGGCGCAGCGCCGGGCAGCTTCACGGGCGGACGCATCATCAATATCGCGTCCATGGCGGGCCTGAAGGTGCTGCCGCAGATCGGCGCCTATTGCATGAGCAAGGCCGCCGTGGTGCAGATGACCCGGGCGATGGCCTTGGAGTGGGGCCGGTTCGGCATCAACGTGAATGCGATCTGCCCCGGCTACATCGACACGGAAATCAACCACCACCACTGGCAGACCGAGCAGGGCAAGAAGCTCATGGACATGCTGCCCCGCAAGCGCGTGGGCCAGCCGCAGGACCTGGATGCGCTGCTGGTCATGCTGGCCAGCGACCAGAGCCATTTTGTGAACGGCGCGGTGATTGCTGCCGACGACGGCTTCGCGGTCTGATCCCCGGGGCGTGGGCGGCTATGAAGATAGAAATCCCTGAGGTCAAAAAGCTGGTCTTTGAGATGCGGTTCCCGGTGCGCTGGGGCGACATGGATGCAATGGGCCATGTCAACAACACCGTGTACTTTCGCTACCTGGAAACCGCGCGCATCGAGTGGATGGTGTCGGTGGGCTGCAACCCCGACCCGCGCGGGCAGGGGCCGGTCATCGTCAATGCGTTCTGCAACTTCTACAAGCAGCTCGAATACCCGGCCGACGTGCTGCTCAAGCTCTACGTGAGCGACCCGGGCCGCACCACGTTCGAAACCTGGGGCACGATGGAGCGGGTGGACCAGCCGGGTGTTGTCTGTGCGGCCGGCGGGGCCACGATCATCTGGGTGGACTTTCCGCAGCAGAAGGCGGCGCCGCTGCCGGACTGGATGCGCGCACTGGTCAGTTGATGCATGGACCGCTGCGGCCAGGCGGTTACGGTGGAGGCAGGGCAACGCAGTGCGCTTGTGGCATGCCGTGCGCCTCCGAGGCGCCGAGCAGCAACAGGCGCTGCAGCTCCGGCAGATAGCGGATGGCGGTCTGCGGTGCGCTGTAGCCGTTGGTGTTGTTCAGGCGCTCCTGCATGCGCAACACAAGACGGCTGGGCAGGTGCTCGATGCTGAGCGTGCGCACGCCCGTGTAGAACGTGGTGTCGATGGTGCCTTCGGTGCCAAAGAAGCCGCCGCCCACCCGCGCGGCGCGGCGCCGACCCTCGAAGGCCGTGGTGATGCGCAGTGCTCCGTCTCGGCTGGTACAGCTGCCCTCGAAGGCTGCAGCGCACTCCATAGGTAGCGGGTTCTGCTGCACCAGCACTGCTTGCACGGAAGGGGTGTGCAGAAGTGCGGTGGGTACCTGCTCCAGGCGCGCGCAATCGGTGGCGGGCACTACTTTCCAGGCGGTAGCACCCGGCGAGTCGGGGATTTGCAGGCGCGAGCCCGCAACCCCTGCGCCCAGGTAGTAGGCGCGCGCGGCCCCGGTGCCGGATTCTTCTCGGAAGAGCGAGGCAGACAGCAACGGCGACAGCGCACCGGGGGGCACGGCCACGGGCAATGCGTAAACGGGCAGTGTTCCCTCTGGGGGGCCAAACCCTGCCGCCTGTACGGCAGGGGCGGCCAGTGCCCAGAGCAGGATCGTCGTTGCGGCGCGCAAGGCCATCATCAGGCCCCAGGTTTGGCCTTGGGCACGCGGCCCATCAGATAGAACTCGGGATTGGGCTGCATGCCCGCAAAGCTGGCCATGCGGTTGGACAGGCCGAAGAATGCCGTGATGGCTGCGATGTCCCAGATGTCTTCATCATCGAAACCATGGGGGTGCAGTGCCTCGAAGTCCGCGTCGTCGATCTCGTGGGCGTGCTGGCACACCTTCATCGCAAAGTCGAGCATGGCGCGTTCGCGCGGGCTGATGTCGGCCTTGCGGTAGTTCACTGCCACCTGGTCGGCAATGAGCGGCTTCTTTTCGTAGATGCGCAGGATCGCGCCGTGCGCCACCACGCAGTACAGGCACTGGTTGGCGGCGCTGGTGGTGGTGACGATCATTTCACGCTCGCCCTTGGTCAGGCTGCCTTCTTCCTTGAGCATGAGCGCGTCGTGGTAGGCGAAGAAGGCGCGCCATTCGGCCGGGCGGCGCGCAAAGGCCAGGAACACGTTGGGGATGAAACCGGCCTTCTCCTGCACTTCCAGAATCCGCGCGCGGATGTCTTCGGGCAAGGTGTTCAGGTCGGGGAAGGGGTAGCGGTTCACGTGATCTCCTTTGCTGTGTTGTGTGTGCAGTATCAGCGATCCTCGCGAGCCGAGGCCCCGCGCAGGGGCGGTCCCGCCATGGAGGGGAAGCGCGAAGCGACGCCGCGGAGCTGACTTCAAGGATGCCACTGGGTGGCGCGCACCGGGGTGTGGGCAGGCGCAGCCGAACTGCCAGCCAGCGCATACGACAACTGCGTGGCCGCGGCCATCACGGTCTGGGCCAGGGACTCCAGCTTTTCAGCCGGCAGGCGCGAGGCGGGGCCCGAAATGCACACCGATCCCATCAGGCGCCAGTGCATACCAAACACTGGGGCGGACACCGTGGCCACGCCTTGTTCGCGCTCGCCGATGGACCAGTGGTAGCCCTTCTTTCGGATTTCTTCGTAGGCCTTGCCTGGCTCTCCCGAGAACGCCAGGATCACGCGTCCCGGCGAGCCCTTGTCCAGCGGCAGGCCTTCGCCCATGCGCGCGTGGTGGCGCAAGGCCTGCGGGCCTTCCACGCGCACCAGGCAGGTCCGTACATTGCCCTCGCGCACATAGAACGCCGCGCTTTCGCCGGTGGCGTGCGTCAGCTCGCGCAGCGCCGGCTCCAGCACGTTCTGCACATCAAAGCCCGCCTGATAGCGCGCGCCCAGCCAGCCCGCAGCGGGGCCCAGACGCCAGTCGCCGTCTTCGCGCTGCACCATGAAGCCCGATTGCGCGAGCGTGCGCGCCAGGCGCAGCACGGTGGTCTTGTGCAGGGCGCAGCGGCGGCTCAGTTCGGCCAGGGGCAGGCTCGATTCGCCCAATGCAAAGGCCTCCAGCACCTGCAGTGCGCGCGTGACAGCGATGACGCCGCTGGCGTCTTTGGTCGCTGCGTCTGCGCTCACATCTGCAGCAGGGGCGGCGGCGACAGCAGGCGTGTGGGCCTTGCGCGGGGCTGGGCGCGCAGACGGGGGCCGTGGTGGCGGTGGGGCAGGCGGGTTGCTCATGACGGAATTCGTTTCATTGTGTGCAACTGCATTGTATGGGTTGAAACGCCTGCGTACAGTCGCACCCACGGCGCCGGACCTGGGCAGGTTCTGCAGACCGGTGTGACAAACCACCAAATAACGGAGACAAATCCATGCCTGCTTTTTCATCGCTTTCGCGTGCAGTCGGCGCGCACCTGTGCGCCACCCTGGTCGGCCTTGGCGCCCTGGCTGCGCCTGCGGGCGTTGCCCTCGCGCAGGCCTACCCGAACAAACCCATCCGCCTGATCGTGCCGTTCCCTCCGGGCGGCGGCACGGACATGATCGCGCGCACCCTGGCGCAAAAGCTTACCGACCAGAACAAGTGGAACGTGATCGTGGACAACCGCCCTGGCGCGGGTGGCAATCTGGGTGTGGACGCCACAGCCAAGTCGCCGGCTGACGGCTACACCCTGGTCATGGGCCAGACCAGCAACCTGGCCATCAACCCCACGCTGTATCCCAAGCTCCCCTACGACCCGCTGAAGGACCTGGTGGCCGTGGCGCTGGTGTCGTCCTCGCCCATCGTGATGGCAGCACCCGCCAATTCGCGCTTCAAGACCTTTGCCGATGTGGTGGCTGCCTCCAAGGGCAAGCCCGATGCGCTCACCCTGGGCTATTCGGGCAACGGCACCGTGGCCCACTTGGCGGGCGAGCTGGCCGAGAACGCTGCGGGCATCCAGTTGCGTCACATCCCCTACAAGGGCGCGGCCCAGGCCATGACGGACCTGGTGGGCGGGCAGATCGACCTGTACATGTCGTCGGTGCCCACGCTGCTGGGCCAGGTGCGCAACGGCAAACTCAAGGTGCTGGCCATCACCTCGGCCAAACGTTCGTCGCAGCTGCCCGATGTGCCTACGTTGGCGGAGTCGGGGTACAAGGGCTTCGAGGCCGTGACCTGGTTTGGCATCCTGGCGCCCGCCGGCACGCCCGCCCCCATCGTGGCGCAGCTCAACAAGGCCATCAATGCGGCCCTGCAGCAACCCGACGTGGCCGACAGGCTGCGCTCCGAGGGCGGCGACGTGCTGGGCGGCACGGCCGAGCAGTTCAGCCAGCTGCTGCGCGCCGAAGTGCCGCGCTGGGGCAAGATCGTCAAGGATTCGGGCGCCAGCCTGGACTGACTGACGCGGCCGCCAGTTACCACCGTCCCTTTTCACGCCCACTGAGCCCTCGCCATGCCCAGCGAAAGCACTGCTGCGCCTGTACGCTTCTCAGCAGGTACCGCGGCGCCCCGCACTGCGGTACCTGCCGGCGCTTGCGACTGCCACGTGCATGTGTACGACAGCGGCTTTCCCACGGCTCCGGGAGCCAAGCTGCTGCCGCCCGATGCGTCTGCGCAGGACTACCGCGCGCTGCAGCAGCGCATAGGCACCACCCGCGTGGTGCTGGTGACTCCCTCCACCTACGGCACCGACAACCGCAGCATGCTCTGTGGCCTGGCGGCATTGGGCGCGATGGGGATCGAGGCGCGGGGTGTTGCCGTGATCGACGGCACCGAGGGTGATGCCGAGCTGCAGCGCTTGCACGCCGCCGGTGTGCGCGGCGTGCGGCTCAACCTGTCGCTGGGCGTGTCGGGTACGGTGGATGCGCTGGAGCCGTTGGCGCACCGCATCGCGCCACTGGGCTGGCACCTGCAACTGTTGATGGCACCTGACCTGCTGGCGGCGCGGGCCGACGTGCTGCGCCTGCTGCCCGTTCCGCTGGTGTTCGATCATTTTGGCCGCATACCTCCCGCGCAGATGGGGCAGGGCGCGCATGCGCTGCTGCTGGAGCTGCTGCAGGGCGGGCGGGCGTGGATCAAGCTCTCTGGTGGCTACATCGTGAGCGCCACCCACCGCGTGGACGACCCCCTGCTCGACCCATTGGCCGCCAGCTACCTGCGCTGCGCGCCCGAGCGCGTGGTGTGGGGCAGCGACTGGCCCCATGCCACGGCCACGGCCGGCGTGCACCCGCTACCCGACGACGCATTGCAGATCGACCGCCTGGCCGAGTGGGCCCGGCAGTCCCCCCAGCCGGGCGGGGCCACCACGCTACAGCGCGTGCTGGTTGACAACCCTGCCGCGCTGTACGGCTTTGCGTCCGTGGCGCCCACGGCGCGGGCCCTATCGATTTCCGCTCCCTTTCCGACGACCTGAGAGACAAGCCATGACCGCATCGATCACCACATCTCCATCTTGCCGCCGCGTGCGCCGCCACCTTCTCGCTGCAGTGGCAGGCGCAATGCTGCTGAGCCCGCTGTTGGGAGGCCCTGCGCTGGCCCAAGGCGACTGGCCGGCTGGCCGGGTCATCACCTGGGTCGTGCCCTACCCCCCGGGCGGCAGCACCGATGTGCTCGGCCGCAATGTCGCGCAGCGCGTCGGCGCGGCGCTCTCCACCAACGTGATCGTGGACAACAAGGCGGGCGCCACCGGCACCATTGGCGCGGCCTTTGTCGCCAAGGCCGCGCCTGACGGCTACACGCTGCTGGGCACCTCCATCGGCCCGCAGGCGATCGCACCGCACCTCATGGCCAAGCTGCCGTACGACCACATCACGGCGTTTGAGCCGGTCGTCACCATCGGCACCATCCCGCACATCCTGGTGGTGGGGGCCAACCAGCCGTTCAAGACCGTGGCCGACCTGCTGGCGGCCGCCAAGGCGCAGCCGGGCAAGCTAGCGTTCGCCTCGGGCGGCAACGGCACCATCCTGCAGATGCAGGGCGAGCTGCTGCAGCAGCAGACGGGCGCGCGCTTCATTCATGTGCCCTACAAGGGCGACACCCCCGCGCTGCAGGACACGCTGGCCGAGCAGGTGCAGTTCATGTTTGCTCCGGCCGCCGCAGCGCTGCCTCATGTGCAGGCGGGCAAGCTGCGTGCGCTGGCCGTCACTTCGGGCCAGCGCCTGAAGGCTTTGCCCACCGTGCCCACGATGGGCGAGGTCGGCATGAAGGACTTCGTGGTCGAGCAATGGCAGGCCGTGTTTGCCCCTGCCAAGACCCCCGCTGCCGTGGTGCAGCGTCTGAACCAGGAAATCAACAAATCCCTGAAAGATCCCGCCGTGCTCGCCCTGGCGGACAAGCTGGGCGTGACGCTGGTGGGCGGCACCCCCCAGCAGCTGGCTGATCTGCAAAAGGCCGACTCGGCCAAGTGGGCCAAGGTCATCAAAGACGGAAACATCAAGGCCGACTGAGCACTTCTCGCACCCCCATTTTTCTTCTTCATTGACTCCTTCAACCGGACCGATCCCATGAGCCAACTCCCAGAAATCATCCGCACCATCGACCGCGTCAGCGCCGACGTCGTGGCCCAAGCCGCCACCTACCAAGCCGCCATCCTGGCCGACGTGGCGGGCCGCCGCGGCACCATGCATGGCCGCGTGGCGCCTGTGCACCAGTCCATGAAGGTGGCTGGCCCCGCATTCACCGTGGAAGTGCGCCCCGGCGACAACCTCATGATCCACGCCGCCATCGCCCTGGCCCAGCCGGGCGACGTGCTGGTGATCGACGGCAAGGGCGACCAGACCGCCGCGCTGATGGGCACGCTGATGCTCAGCGCTTGCAAGAAGCGCGGCCTGGCGGGCGTGATCGTGGACGCAGCCATCCGCGACAAGCTGGAAATTCTGGAACTGGATTTCCCCGTGTTCAGCGCGGGCTTCAACCCCGCAGGCCCGACCAAGTACGTGCCCGGCCGCATCAACCACCCCATCAGCGCGGGTGGCGCGGTGGTGAACCCCGGTGACCTGGTGGTGGGCGATGCCGATGGCGTGGTCGTCATCGAGCGCGAGAAGGCCCCCGGCATGCTGGCCCTGGCCGACAAGAAGGTGGCCGACGAAGCCGCCCGCATTGAAGCCATTGCCCGTGGTGACACCGCGTCGAAATGGCTGCCTGCCGCCCTGCGCGCTGCGGGCGTTTTGAAGGAAGGGGAATCGCTGTGAACCCAATCATCATCGTTACAGGCGCCGACCTGGCGCAACAAGCCCTGGATCTGCTCACAGGCTACGAGATCGTCTACGCAGGCAAGACGCCGACGGAAGAGGACATGGTGGCCCTGTGCGGTGCGCACAACCCCGTGGCCATCATCGTGCGCTACGGCAAGGTGGGCGCTGCGGTGATGGACGCGGCCCCCGCGCTCAAGGTCATCTCCAAGCACGGCAGCGGCACCGACACCATCGACAAGGTGGCCGCCAAAGCCCGTGGCATTGAGGTGGTGGCCGCCGTGGGCGCCAACGCCGCTGCCGTGGCTGAACAGGCCCTGGCCTTGCTGCTGGCCTGCGCCAAATCGGTGGTGGCATTGGATGCGCGCATGCACGCTGGCCACTGGGACAAGGCCACGCACAAGAGCTTGGAACTGGGTGGCCGCACCGTGGGCTTGGTGGGCCTGGGGGCCATTGGCCTGCGCTTTGCCAAGATGGCCGACGCGCTGGGCATGCGCGTGATCGGCTTTGACCCGTTTGCCAAAAACCTGCCCGCCTATGTGCAGGCGGTAGACCTGGAAACTCTCTGGCGCGAATCGGATGCAGTGTCTTTGCACTGCCCGCTGACCGACGACAACCGGGGCATGCTGAACGCCGCCACGCTGGCGCAATGCAAGCGCGGCGTGATCGTGGTGAACACCGCACGCGGTGGCCTGATCGACGAAGCCGATCTGCTGGCCGCCGTGCGCTCGGGCCAGGTGATGGCAGCGGGGCTCGACAGCTTCGCGGTGGAGCCCATGACGGCGGGCCATCCCTTCCAGGGCGAGAAGCACTTCATCCTCAGCCCCCACATCGGCGGCGTGACGAGCGATGCCTACGTGAACATGGGAGTTGGCGCAGCGAAGAACCTGCTGGCTGTGCTGACCCGTGCGCCGCACGCAGTAGCCGTCGCCTGAGCGCAGGCTTGCCCCCAAAACATGGCCGGGCAGGGTGCTTGGCCGCACAGGAGACAAAAGACCATGGCACGCAATTTCAAGAAAAATTGGCCCCTTGCGCTAGTCAATCATGCGCTGGCAGCTATTGTTTTAGTAGCGTCCGGCGCCGCCCACGCACAAGCAGGTGCGGCAGCCTACCCCACCAAGCCCGTGAAGCTGGTGGTGGGCTTTGCTGCAGGCGGCCCCACCGACGTGGTGGCGCGTGCGTTTGCCGACCACGCCAGCCGCGCGTTGGGCCAGCCCTTCATCATCGACAACAAACCCGGCGCGGGCACCATCATTGCCGCGCAGGCTGTGGCCAGCGCCCCGGCCGACGGCTACACGCTGCTGTTTGGCGCCACCAACCACACCATGATTCCGGCGCTGTACCAGGGCCGCGTCAAGTTTGATGCGGTGAAGTCCTTCCGCCCCCTTTGCACAGTGGCCAGCAGCCCCACGGTGTTGGTGGTGGCCCCCAGCCTGCCGGTGAAGACCCTGGCCGACTACCAGGCCAAGGCCCGCGCTGAGCCCGGCCGCGTGACCGCAGGTACGGCCGGGGTGGGCAGCTCAGGCCACTTCGCCACCGAGGTGTTTGCCCGCGCTCAGGGCCTGCAGCTCAACCACGTGCCCTACAAGGGCGCCGCGCCGGTGGTGACGGACCTGATGGGCGGCCAGCTCGACAGCTCGTTCGCCACGCTGGGCTCGGTGCTGCCGCAGATCCAGAGCGGCAAGCTGCGTGCGCTGGCCGTGGGTGCCCCCAAGCGCTCCGCCCTGGTGCCCGATGTGCCCACGTTTGCCGAGGCAGGCGGTGGCAACTACGCTGCCGACGTGTGGTACGGCGTGCTGGCCCCGGCAGGCTTGCCTGAGCCCATCGCCCAGGCGCTGGAGCGCACAGCGGCCGACTTTGCCAAGAGCGAGTCAGCCACCGACAAGCTGCGCGGCCTGGGGCTGGACGCCGAATCGGTCTGCGGCAACGCCTTTGCCACCCGCGTGGCCCGCGAAGTGACCACCTATAGCCAGATTGCAAAAGCGCTCGACCTCAAAGCCGATTGAGCGGCCCTGTTGTAGAACCCAGAACTGATTGGAGACACCGATGCTTCGCTTCCTCAAACCCCTGATCGCCGCTTGCGCCCTGGCTGCTGGTGTGGCCCACGCCTTTCCTGACCGGCCCATCACCATCGTCGTGCCCTACGCCCCCGGCGGCGCGGCCGATGCCGTGGCCCGTGTGGTCGCCACCCGCCTGGGTGCCAAGCTGGGCGGCAGCGTGATCGTGGACAACAAGGCCGGTGCCAGCGGCACCATTGGCGCCAGCTTTGTGGCCAAGGCCCCGGCAGATGGTTACACCATGCTGTACGACGCTACGCCGTACTCCATCAACCCGCACCTGTTCCCTAAGATGCCGTACGCCGCCAATGCACTGCAGCCGCTGTCGCTGGTGCTGCTGGCGCCCAATGTGTTGATCGTCAAAAGCGATGCGCCGTACAAGAACGTGGGCGAGCTGATCGCCAAGGCCAAGGCCCAGCCGGGCAAGATCAACTTTGCCTCGGGCGGCAGCGGCACGGTGCAGCGCCTGGCGGCAGAGCTGATGGCGCAGAAGCTGGGCCTCGATATGGTGCATGTGCCCTACAAGAGCGGCGGCCCCGCCATCACCGATGTGATGGCCGGCCAGGTGGACTTCATGTTCGGCACCGTGGCCGCCACCTACCCGCATGTGTCCGGCGGCAAGCTGCGTGCGCTGGCCGTGTCGGCCCCTGAGCGCTCCAAGCGCCTGCCCGATGTGCCCACCGTGGCCGAGGCCGCCATCCCCGGCTACGAGGCCTATGAGTGGAACGGCATCTTCCTGCCCGCAGGCGTGCCCGCCCCCATCGCCACCAAGCTGCAGCAAGCCCTGCAAGAGGTGCTGAAGGAAGACGAAGTGAAGCAGCGCCTGGCCGACCTGGGCGCACAGCCCGTGGGCTCCACGCCCGCAGACTTTGTCGCCTTTTTGAAGAAGGAAGACGTGAAGTGGGGCGAGGTGGTGAAGAAGGGCAATATCAAACTCGACTGACCCATGCCCCTGCCAGCGCTGACCACGCCCGTGCCGCACTCGGTGGGCCTGAACCGCCCACAACGCCCGTTGCCGCCCAGCGCGTGCGACAGCCACATGCACATCTTTGACCCGCGCTTTGCTCCGTCAGCCCATTGGCCGCGAACACCGCCGGTGGCGCCCGTGGCGGTGTATCGGCAGCTGCAGGCGCGCCTGGGCACCACGCGTACGGTGGTGGTTACGCCATCCACCTACGGCACCGACAACGCTTGCACGCTGGATGCGCTGGACCAGCTGGGCGACGATGCGCGCGGCGTGGCCGTGGTGGGCGAGGGCGTGAGCGCCGATGAGTTGGCCCATCTGGCCGCACGCCGTGTGCGCGGGCTGCGGGTCAACTTTGTCTCGCCCCAATCGTGGGGCACCACCACGCCCGCCATGCTGGCCACCCTGGCCCGCAAGCTGGCCGAGCACCCGGCCTGCGCTGGCTGGCACATCCAGATCTTTGCGCACCCCGAGCAGCTCATCGCGCTCGCGCCCCAGTTGCATACGCTGCCGGTACCTCTGGTCATCGACCATCTGGGCCGCATCGACCCGGCCCAAGGCCCCGCTGCGCAGGCCTATGGCGTGGTGCGCGGCCTGCTCGATGGGGGCAACACCTGGGTCAAGCTCTCGGGTGCCTACATGCGATCGACCGTGCATGGCCCCAGCTACGCCGACACGCTGCCGTTGGGCCAGGCCCTGGTGCAGGCTGCGCCCGACCGCCTGGTGTGGGGCAGCGACTGGCCGCACACCACCGAGACGCCTGGCACCGTGAACGACGCCGATCTGGTGGACCTGCTGCAGGCCTGGGTTGGCAGCGATGCCGCTATGGACCGCATCCTGGTTGACAACCCGGCGCGGCTGTATGGTTTCGATACCGCCGCCCCCGCCTGAACGAATTGGAAAGACCCGCCATGTTTTTGCTGCAAGCCCCTGAGGTCCGCGACCTCGACGTCTTCACCACCATGCCCGAGCACTTTCGCCGCCGCGAGCGCAGCGACTGGGCCGACGCCAACCGGGGCGGCACTATCACCGATTCGTTTCTGGAAGGCCCAGTGTTCGATGACGCAGGCAACCTCTACGTCAGCGACATCCCCTGGGGCCGCGTCTTCCGCATCAACCCCCAAGGCGAATGGGCGCTGGTGGCCGAGTACGACGGCGAGCCCAACGGCCTGAAGTTCTTGAAGCCCGGCACGCTGCTCATCACCGACTACAAGAACGGTCTGATGCAGTTGGACGTGGCCACGGGTGCTGTCACCCCGTACCTGCAGCGCCGCAACAGCGAGCGCTTCAAGGGCGTGAACGACCTGATCTTTGACGCCGAAGGCAACCTCTACTTCACCGACCAGGGCCAGAGCGGCCTGCACGACCCGAGTGGCCGCCTGTACCGTCTGCGGCCCAACGGCCAGCTCGACTTGCTGCTGCACAACGTGCCCAGCCCCAACGGCGTGGCCCTGTCGCCCGATGGCCGCGTGCTGTACCTGGCGGTGACGCGCGGCAACTGCGTGTGGCGTGTGCCGCTGCTGCCCGATGGCAGCGTGGCCAAGGTCAGCCAGTTCTTCACCTCGTACGGCCCCAGCGGCCCCGACGGCCTGGCGGTGGATACCGAAGGCCACCTGTTGGTGGCCAACCCCGGCCTGGGCTATGTGTGGGTGCTGAACCATCGCGCCGAGCCGGTGCAGGTGCTGCGCGGTGCGCCGGGCAGCTCCACCACCAATCTGGCGTTTGGCGGGGCAGGGCGCACTACCGCGTATGTCACGGACTCCACCCATGGTCGCATCCTGCGCGCTGACATGGGGGCACCTGGACTGCCGTTGGCTCGCTTGCGTTAGAGCGATCTCCTGTTCGATGAATACATGGGGTGCAGTGAAATCAATGGAGTGAAGGTGTTTTATTGAAATTGACTATTGATGAGATTCAATCGATTCAATTTACCTGTCATCGTTTGCTTCCTACCATCTGTCCTGTCGATACGTTTTGCCGACGCGCTTTCACAGGAGATGACCCATGACGACAGAAGCCAAGTGCCCCTTTGACCACACCAAGGCCGCGCCCACGGGCCCCCGCAATGCCGACTGGTGGCCCAACCAGCTCAATCTCCGCCCCCTGAACCAGAACTCGCCGCTCACCGACCCGATGGGTGACGGCTTCAACTACACCGAGGAATTCAAGAGCCTGGACTTGGCCGCCGTGAAGGCCGACCTTCGGGCGCTGATGACCGACTCGCAGGACTGGTGGCCCGCAGACTTTGGCCACTATGGGCCGCTGTTTGTACGCATGGCCTGGCACAGCGCGGGCACCTATCGCCTGGCCGATGGCCGGGGTGGCGCAGGGGCAGGGCAGCAGCGTTTTGCACCGCTCAACAGCTGGCCCGACAACGCCAACCTGGACAAGGCGCGCCGCCTGCTCTGGCCGGTCAAGCAGAAATATGGCCGCAAGATTTCGTGGGCCGACTTGATGATTCTGGCGGGCAACGTGGCGCTCGAATCCATGGGCTTCAAGACCTTCGGCTTTGCCGGTGGCCGCCCCGACGTGTGGGAGCCGGATGAGAACGTGTACTGGGGCGCCGAATCCACCTGGCTCGGGGGCGACAAGCGCTACAGCGGTGAGCGTGACCTGGCCAACCCGTTGGCCGCCGTGCAGATGGGCCTGATCTATGTGAACCCCGAAGGCCCGAACGGCAACCCCGACCCCATCGCCGCTGCGCGCGACATCCGCGACACCTTTGCGCGCATGGCCATGGACGATGAAGAAACCGTGGCGCTGATTGCTGGCGGCCACACCTTTGGCAAGACCCACGGGGCAGGTGACGCGGCGCTGGTAGGCCGCGAGCCCGAAGCCGGGGGCATTGAAGACCAGGGCTTGGGCTGGAAGAGCAGCCATGGTTCTGGCAAGGGCGGCGACACTATTACCAGTGGCCTGGAAGTGACCTGGACCACCACGCCCACGCAATGGAGCAACAACTTCTTCGAAAACCTGTTCGGCTACGAATGGGAGCTGACCAAGAGCCCGGCAGGCGCCCACCAGTGGACGGCCAAGGGCGCGGCGGCGACGATCCCGCACGCACACGATCCGTCAAAAAAGCTGGTGCCCACGATGCTCACCACCGACCTGTCGCTGCGCTTTGACCCGGCCTATGAAAAGATCTCGCGCCGCTTCCTGGCGCATCCCGAGCAATTTGCCGACGCGTTTGCGCGCGCCTGGTTCAAGCTCACGCACCGCGACATGGGGCCGCGTGCCCGCTACCTGGGCCCGGAAGTCCCTGCCGAAGTGCTGATCTGGCAAGACCCGGTGCCCGCCGTGGATCACGCTCTGGTCAACGCGCAAGACATCGCTGCGCTCAAGGCCAAGGTGCTGGCATCGGGCCTGTCCATTCCAGAATTGGTGTCCACGGCCTGGGCCTCGGCCTCCACGTTCCGGGGCGGCGACAAGCGCGGCGGCGCGAATGGCGCGCGCATCCGTCTGGCGCCGCAGAAGGACTGGGCCGTGAACCAGCCTGCGCAACTGGCCAAGGTGCTGGGTCAGCTCGAACCCATCCAGCGCGATTTCAATGCCGCGCAGACGGGCGGCAAGAAGATCTCGCTGGCTGACCTGATCGTGCTGGCCGGTGGTGCAGCCGTGGAGGCTGCAGCGAAGCATGCTGGGCAGGAGGTGACCGTGCCTTTCACCCCCGGCCGCACCGATGCCTCGCAGGAGCAGACCGATGTGCCTTCGTTCGAGGTCATGGAGCCTGTGGCCGATGGCTTCCGCAACTACGTGCGCCCTGGCCTGGAGGGCGCAGTGGCCGAGCTGCTGGTGGATCGCGCCAACCAGCTCACGCTGACGGCGCCCGAGATGACGGCGCTGGTGGGTGGCTTGCGCGTGCTGGGTGCCAATGTGGGGCAGGCGGCCCATGGTGTCTTCACGCAGCGCGTCGGCACCTTGAGCAATGACTTCTTTGTGAACCTGCTCGACATGCGCACCCAATGGCAGAAGTCAGCGGGCGCAGCGGGTGTTCTGGAAGGGGTGGACCGCCGTACCGGTGCCAAAAAATGGACCGGCACGGTGGCCGACCTGGTGTTTGGCTCCAACTCCGTGCTGCGCGCGCTGGCGGAAGTCTATGCCAGCAGCGATGCGCAAGCGGTGTTTGTACAGGACTTCGCCCGCGCATGGACCAAGGTGATGAACCTCGACCGGTTTGACCTGGCCGCAGGCGGCGCCAACGCCTGATCCCAAGGTTTCTGCTCCATGCCGTCCAAGGACGGCGTGGGGTGAACCGAGCATGCCTTGATCGAGCCCGGTGTGTGCACTGCACGTGCCGGGTTTTCTGTTCTGTGGGTTTCAGGACGGCAGCCCCGCGCGTGCTCGCTACCATCAGGCCTTGATGTTTCAACCTTTCAAGGAGAGTGCGCGTGACAGCAACCCCGTCCAAAGACTACGAAAAAGGCCTGGCCACCCGCCGCGAGGTCATGGGTGACGATTTTGTGGACCGTGCGCTGGGCAATGCCACCTCTTTCACGCAGCCCATTCAGGAATACATCACGCGCAATGCGTGGGGCGACGTCTGGCAGCGGCCCGGGCTGGACCGCAAGACCCGAAGCCTCATCACCGTCTCCATGCTGATCGCGCTGGGCAAGCAGCATGAGCTCAAGGGCCATGTGCGTGGCGCGCTGAACAATGGTGCCACCGCTGAGGAGTTGCAGGAGGTGCTGCTGCACGCCAGCGTCTACTGTGGCCTGCCGACGGCGGTCGAAGCGTTTCGCACCGCCGCTGAAGTCATCGACGGTCCGATCAAGTAGGCAGAAAAGCGGTAGGGCAGCCCGCTGGTGGCCGGTTCAGCCGCCAGCGAGCAGCTTGTGCACCAGGTCGGCGGCGGTGGACGCGTTGTACTTGCGCATGAGGCGCGCGCGGTAGATCTCCACGGTGCGGTGGCTGATCTCCAGCGCCCGGCCGATTTCCTTGGAGGTCAGCCCTTCCAGCAGCCGGGCAGCCACTTCCCGTTCGCGGCCCGTCAGCTCGGCCTTCACGGTGCGCTGCGAACTCAGGTCCTCAAAGCTCCAGATGCCCGATTCGTGCGGGGCATCGCGGTTGAGTGCGCGGCCTGACACATGGCACCAGAACACTTCGCCGTTGGCGCGCTTCATGATGCGGTTGTCCGCATAGTGGCCCTTGGCATTCAGGATGGGCTCCATGTGGGCACCGAGCCGCTCATATTCGTCGGCGCTGGGATAGAGTATCTGGAAAGACTGGCCGATCAGCACCTCGCGCGAGGCGCCGAACATCTCGCAGACATGGCGATTGCAATCGACCATGGTGCGGTTGCGCGACAGCACCAGCCCCACGGGGGCCATGTCGAAAGCCAGTCGGTAATCCACGTCCATAGTGCTAATCTTTACGGAAAACTACTTATTTAAGTACGTAGTATCGTAGCGCATCCCATTCATAAGGAGATCGTGGTGAACAAGTTATTCCCCTCCGCAGCCGAGGCCCTGAAGGGCGTGGTTGCAGACGGCCAACTCATGGCTGTAGGCGGTTTTGGGTTGTGTGGCATTCCTGAGGCCTTGATCGACGCGCTGCGCGATTCGGGCGTGAAGAACCTCACCGTGATCTCCAACAATGCGGGAGTGGATGGCTTTGGCCTGGGCAAGCTGCTCGAAACCCGCCAGATCAAGAAAATGATCTCTTCGTATGTGGGCGAGAACAAGGAGTTCGAGCGCCAGTACCTGGCCGGCGAACTCGAGCTGGAATTCACCCCACAGGGCACTCTGGCCGAAAAGCTGCGCGCGGGCGGCGCGGGCATCCCGGCTTTCTTCACCAAGACCGGTGTGGGCACCATCGTGGCCGAGGGCAAGGAGCTGCGCGAGTTCGACGGCGAAACCTACGTGATGGAGCGCTCGCTGGTGCCCGATGTGTCGCTGGTCAAGGCCTGGCGTGCCGACAAGTCGGGCAACCTGCAGTTCCGCTTCACGGCGCGCAACTTCAACCCCGCTGCGGCCACGGCCGGCAAGATCACCATTGTGGAAGTGGAAGAGGTGGTGGAAACCGGCGCCATTGCGCCCGACCAGATCCATCTGCCCGGCATCTATGTGCACCGCATCGTGCACAACGCCACGCCCGAAAAGCGCATTGAAAAGCGCACCATCACCGAAAAAGCGGGCGTTTGAGCCGCTGCCGCACAACCGTACAGAACAAGCTGGAGAAGTATCTATGTCGTGGAGTCAAGACCAAATGGCGGCCCGTGCCGCCCATGAACTCGAAGACGGCTTTTATGTGAACCTGGGCATTGGCATTCCCACGCTCGTGGCCAACTTTGTGCCGGCCGACAAAGAAGTGTGGCTGCAGTCCGAAAACGGCATGCTGGGCATTGGCCCGTTCCCCACCGAAGACGAAGTGGACGCCGACCTGATCAACGCTGGCAAGCAGACCGTCACCACCATCAAGGGCTCGTCCATCTTTGGCAGCGACCAGTCGTTCGCCATGATCCGTGGCGGCAAGATCAACCTGTCGATCCTGGGCGCCATGCAGGTCAGCGAAAAGGGCGACCTGGCCAACTGGATGATCCCGGGCAAGATGGTCAAGGGCATGGGCGGCGCGATGGACCTGGTGGCTGGCGTCAAACGCGTGATCGTGCTCATGGAGCACGTCGCCAAGAAGAAGGACGGCACCGAGGACCTGAAGATCCTGCCCCAGTGCACGTTGCCCCTCACAGGCGTGGGCGTGGTGGACCGCATCATCACCGACCTGGCCGTTCTGGACGTAACGCCTCAGGGCCTGAAGGTGGTGGAGCTGGCTCCTGGTGTGACCTTCGAGGCCCTCCAGGCCAAGACCGGCGTCACGCTGATTCCCTGAGCGTTGGGCCACTCCTGCAGTGGCGCCACAAAAAAGGCCGGGGCCCTGTGAGGGGCCCCGGCCTTTTGCATTTGCACAGTTCTTTCACAAAGTCCCCATGCCGTACGCACGGGGCTTCTGGCAATTACATCGCGTTGCCGATTTCGCCCGAAGAGATCTGGCCGGTGCGCAGGGCTTCAGCAGCCTGGGCACGCACAGCAGCGCGGTCAGCGGTGGACTTGTAGGTCACCACACGCGAGCCAGCAGGCTCAATGCTGCGGGTTTGTGCCACGGTAGCGGCTTCGGCAGCCACTTCAGCGCGGGTGCGGTTGGTTTCGAACTTGGTGGCGAACTGCGAAGCATCGGCTTCGTCAGCCTGGGCACCAAAGGAAGCGAAAGCGGCGACAGCGGCGATAGACAGGAAACGTGCGGTGTTGTTCATGGTGAAACTCCGAAAAATTCAAAAATAAGGGATTGGGGTACTGAGAGATACGGCGCAGCCAGGACGGCAGATTCAGCCGCCCCTGGTCAATCAGCCGCGCTCACCCGAAGAAATCTGGCCAGTGCGCACAGCTTCAGCAGCCTGGGCACGCACGGCAGCACGGTCAGCCGTGGACTTGTAAGTCACCACACGCGAACCAGCAGGTTCGATGGAACGGGCCTGGGCCACGGTAGCGGCTTCAGCAGCCACTTCAGCGCGGGTGCGGTTGGTTTCAAACTTGGTGGCGAATTGCGAAGCATCGGCTTCGTCAGCCTGGGCACCAAAGGAAGCGAAAGCGGCGACAGCGGCGATAGACAGGAAACGTGCGGTGTTGTTCATGATGGAAATCCTTGAAGTTAAAGAAGCGGCTCAGAAAAACCGGAGCAAAGCGCCAAAAACAAAGAAAGCTGCTTCAGACCGGGTTCGGTGAGTCGCCTTGCGGGTTCGGCTCATCGATGGGATGAACTGTACGCGGGTGGGGGGC